>Ga0308156_1000088_pt1 | contig 284532 bp, 256 predicted proteins | sample PhyAR2_FD_201041 | JGI IMG/M metagenome (GOLD analysis project Ga0308156, IMG submission 201041) | Phyllosphere microbial communities from UC Gill Tract Community Farm, Albany, California, United States - DLSL A.R2 | ecosystem: Host-associated > Plants > Phyllosphere > Unclassified | place...
CATCCTGACCAGCAACGCCTCCATTCCCGGCATCGAGGTCAACCTGCCGAAGGCCAGCAACAGCACCGCACTGGAGAAGCCCAAGACCAAGGCGATCACCATCGACCCCAGTGGCCAGGTGTTCCTGGATGCCTACCCGGTGACGATGACCGAGCTGGAGGACCGCCTGCGCACCGAACGGGCAACCTCGCCGGATTTCCCGGTGATCGTGCGCGGTGATGCGCAGGTTCAGTACGCACGCGTGGTCGAGGTGCTGGATCTGCTGCGCCGGCTGGAGCTGGCCCAGGTCGGCCTGGTCACCGGCAAGGCGCAGGGCTGAGGCATGGCCGGTCATCGACCACCCCTGCAGGAGCCCGGTACGCGCGGACGCCAGTTGCTGGTGACGATCGCGCTGGTGCTGGCGGCGCTGCTGGTACTGGGTGTTGCCGTGTGGTGGCTGCTGTTCAAGGACACCGCCAGCACCCGCCGGCCGGTGGTGCAGCCGCCGATGCTGGCGTTGCCACCACCGCCGCCGCCTCCACCACCACCACCGGAAAAGCCGCCTGAGCCGGAGACGCCGCCGGAAGAGACCGTGCCCGAGCCGGAGCCGCTGGAACAGCCAACGCCGGCCGAAGAACCGACGCCGACGCCGGACAACGCCGACCCGGTGACCATGGACGCTGATGCACAGGCCGGTGGAGACAACTTCGGCATCCAGTCGGGCAGCGGCGGTGGCTCGTCCGGCGTTGGCCGCGGCGGTGCCGGCAACGCCAGCTATGGCCGCTACCTGGGCTATCTGATGCAGCAGGCGATTTCGCGCGATGCGCGGGTCAAGCGCCTGGCGTTCCAGCTGCAGGTGAATGTCTGGCTGGCGCCCGATGGCCGGCTGGAGAAGGTCGAGCTGGTGCGTGGCAGCGGCAACGAAGAGGCCGACGTGGCCGTGCTTGAAGCACTGCGACAGATCGGCAAGGTCGACCAGATGCCACCAGCGTCGCTGGATTTCCCCGCGCGCGTGCTGATCCAGGGGCGCCGTCCCGGCGCGTGACCGATGACTTCCGTGATTTCCCTTCTTTCGATGAGAACCGTGATGAACGACCACGACCGCGCTCGAACCGCATCCCGCCGCCCACGGCCGGCCCGACGGGCGTTGCTGTGCTGCGCCGTACTGCTCAGCCTGGCCGTTCCGGCCGGTGCGATGGCTGCCGAAACCACCCTGGTCAAGTTGATCAAGGGGCTGATCGCCAGCGGCGCGCTCAAGCCCGAAGACGGCCAGGCCCTGTTGGTGCAGGCCGAAGCAGAAGCGGCGGCTGCGCAACGCGGCACCGCGGTCAGCACAGCCAGCAGCGGCGGCGTGGCGCTGGAAGCCGGCGACGTACGTGTGCCGTACGTGCCGCAGAGCGTGCGCGATGGCATCCGTGATGAGGTACGCCAGGACGTGATGGCGCAGGCCAAAGCCGAGGGCTGGGCCGCGCCGAACGAGGTGGCCGAGTGGACCAAGCGCATCAAGGTCAGCGGTGACATGCGTGTGCGCAGCGAATCGCGCTTCTACTCCGAGCGCAACAGCGACATCGAGACCAACTGGGCCTCGGTGAATGCCGGCAACGGCTTCGATACCAACAACAACACCAACCTGCAGCTGCCGCCGCTGCTCAACACCCGCCAGGACCGCCGCAATCTGTGGCGCATCCGCGCACGGCTGGGCATCGAAGCGACGATCGGCCAGCACACCACCGCAGGCGTGCGCCTGGCCAGCGGCAGCAGCAACGGGCCGGTGTCCACCACCGAACAGCTTGGCGGTGGCCTGGGCAAGAAGGACGTGTGGCTGGACCAGGCATGGCTGGCCTACAGCCCGGCCGACTGGGTGACGGTGCGCGGCGGACGCTTCGGCAATCCGTTCTGGACCAGTGACACGCTGTTCTCCAACGATCTGAACTTCGACGGCCTGGCGGCCAATCTCAGCTACGACCTCGCCGAGGACGTCGGCCTGTTCGGCAACCTGGCGGTGGTGCCGTTGGAGTACACCTCCGACAGCGCGCCCAGCCAGAGCCGGGTGAAGACGCCCAACGAGAACAAGTGGCTGTCCGGTGCGCAGGTGGGGGTGAACTGGCGCTTCAACGATGACAACAGCCTGCGTGCGGCGCTGGGCTACTACGATTTCAAGAACATCAGTGGTCGCCTGTCGTCTCCCTGCGCGCTGTACGCCGGCGCGGTCGGTTGCGATACCGACTGGTCGCGGCCGGCGTTCATGCAGAAGGGCAACACCCTGATGCTGATCCGCGACATCGCCCGCAACCCGTTGGATCCGGCCAACACGCCCACGCCGCAGTACGTGGGCCTGGCTTCTGCCTTCCGCCTTGCGACCTTCAACCTGCGCTGGGATACACAGCTTGCGCAGGACATCGGCATGCGCCTGGATGCGGACTACATCCGCAACCTGGCCTATGACAAGCAGGCCATGTTCGCGCGGGCCAACAACGGCATCGTCAACAACTACGGTGCCGGTGGCAGTGCCAGCATCGACACCTTCCGCAGCGGCGACACCGCCTGGATGCTGCAAGCCACCTTCGGCGCCAGCGAACTGAAGGAGAAGGGGCAGTGGCAGGCCCTGCTGGGCTACAAGCGGATCGAGGCCGATGCACTGCCCGATGCCTACAACGATCCGAACTTCCACCTGGGCGGCACCAATGCGCGCGGCTACTACGTGGGCGGCGCCTATGCGCTGGACGCCCGCAGCTGGATCAGCGGCAAGTGGATGGCGGCCAAGGAAGTGTCGGGCCCGCCGTTGTCGATCGACGTGTTCCAGCTGGAGTTCAATACCGGTTTCTGATCGGACAGCGTGACCACAGTCACGACACGTGTGGCGGGGGCGCGGCAATGCGCCCGTCTAGGAAAGGAGACCACGCGTTGCACAAAGGAGGAGTGGATGAGCCGTCGCAAACTGTTCGAGAGTTCCGAGCCCGCCGCGCAGGCACTGGGCATCGGGCCGGCCTATGTCTCGGTGGAGGGATTGCGCCAGCATCTGGCCGAATTCCTGCTGTATGCAGGACGGCCGGTCGTCATCATGCGCGGGCGCAGCGAGGTCGGCTATTTCCTGCCGGCACGCTGCTGGCGCCAGCGCGAGGATGATCCGCTGGCTGCCGCCGCGGCCGATCAGCTGCTCGATGCCGCCGGCTTCCAGGCCGAAGACATCCAGCAGGTCGAACAGGAATTCAACGCCATGCGCCAGCGCACCGTGCTGCATTCGCGGCGTTGAAACCAGGGCCGCCGGGCATGGCCCGGCGCTACCTGATGGCGCCAGGCTACCTCCGGTAGCGCCGGGCCATGCCCGGCGATCAGGCAGCAGCCCCGCGCTCGCTGGTGATCCGTGCACCTTCGCGCATCACCAGCGTCACCGGGGTCTTTTCCACCACCTCCAGCAAGCGCTGCCACTGCGCATCGCTCAGCTCGGCGGTGGCATGCAGCACGCGGTGTACATGGAAGCGTCCATCCGCATCACGTTCGGAACGCAGCTCGGCGTGGAACTCGCCCAGCTCCCAGCCCTTGCGCTGCGCGTACATGCGCAGGGTGATGGCGGTACACGCGGCCAGCGAGGCCAGGTACAGGTCGAACGGGGCGAAACCCTTGCCCTGGCCACCGAGCGAAGCGGGTTCATCGGCCGCGACATCGAAGTGGCCGTTGCTGATGTGGTGCAGGTAGTTGTCGGCGGTCGAAACAATGCGTGCGTAGGCCATGGGAATTCCCGGTGGTAGGGCCGAGCCATGCTCGGTTGCAGGAAAAGGCGGCGCCAGCCGGAGCCGGAGCCGCCAAGGAATCACTCGGTACGATCGTACGAGAACTGGATGCCGGCCGTGCCACCGGTTTCGATGAAGAGATTCATGAAGGCCGGCACGGTCTCCGCCCGTACCCAGTCGCGCTGCAGTTCGCAGAACAGCTGCGTCGCGCTGATCAACTGGCCGCCGGCTTGTTCGATGCGGCGCAGCGCGGCATCATGCGCGGCCAGCGACGTGCCGCCCACCGCGTCGACCACCACGTAGACCTCATAGCCTTCCTTCAGCGCATCCAGCGCGGGGAAGGTCAGGCAGGCTTCGGTCCACAGCGCGGTCATGATCAGTTTCCTGCGGCCGGTGGCCTCCACCGCCTTGCGGAACTCGACATCTTCCCAGGAGTTGATGGTGGTGCGGTCGTAGGTCGGGTAGTCGCCCAGCACCTTGCGCAGCTGCGCGATCGGCGGCTTGTTCAGGCCGGTCTGCACGTTCACGGTCGAATGCACGATCGGCAGGCCATAGGCGACCGCCGCCTTGGCAGTGCCGACGATGTTGTTGACCAGCAGCTGGCGGTCCATCGAGGCGATGGAGTTCACCTGTACCGGCTGGTAGTCGATGATGATGAAGGCGGAATTCTGCGGGGTCAGCAGGTGGTCGCTGGCGGGGTCGCGGATCGGTTCACTGGCCATGGGGGTGTCCTGGTCGGGGTTGGCTTGCGGTGGTGCCGGCGGCGTGCCGGCAGGCGGAAATCGCCGCGGATGCAGCGGCTCAGCTCCGCTGCGAATCCAGCTGCTCGTGGTTCTTCTGCACGTCCTGCGCTTTCTGGTAGCTCTCGATCAGCAGCTGGTAGTTGGGGAAGATCTGCGTGTAGATCGCGGCCCACTGCTGGGCGTCCTCGCGGTTCCAGGTGCGCTGGATTTCCGAGGCGACCGCAGCGGTATCCATCGGCACCACACCGGCCTGCAACACGCGCGCCAGGGTGATTTCCTCGGCCATCTTCGAATAGGTACCGGAGGCATCGACCACCGCGAACACCTGGTAGCCGTCGGCGACGGCGGCAATGGAGGGGAAGGCCATGCAGACGCTGGTGATGGTGCCGGCAATGATCAGCTGGCTGCGGCCGGTGGCCTTCACCGCGGCGACGAATTCGGGGTTGTCCCAGGCGTTGATCTCGCCCCGTCGCGCTACGTATTGCGCATGCGGTGCGGCGTCATGGATCTCCGGGATCAGCGGGCCGTTCGGCCCCTGCGGTACCGACGCGGTGGTGATCACCGGCATCTTCGCCAGCGTGGCCATTTTCGCCAGGGCGGTGGCGTGCGCGCGCACCGAAGTGAACGGCATGTCACCGATGATCTGGAACAGGCCACTCTGGTGGTCGATCAACAGCATCGCGGCGTTGTCCGGGTCGATCACCGGGCGGGCGCCGTTGAAGTTGGCGGGGGTACTCATGGTCAGTCTCCTGGGGAGGGGGGCGAAGGCCCGGAATGCGGCGGGCGGTTGCCCGCCGCAATGCAGTGGATCAGTGCGCGATCTGGCCGAAGCGGCCGCCGTTGAAATCGTTGACGGCCTGGCTGATCTCGGCCTGGGTGTTCATCACGAACGGGCCATAGCCCACCACCGGCTCGTCGATGGGTTCGCCGCTGAGCAGCAGCACGGTGGCGTCGCTGTCGGCGTCGATGAACACGTCTTCGCCGCTGCGGTCGAAGGTCACCAGCTGTGCTTCGCCGACTGCCTGGCCGCCGTTGATCCGCACCGTGCCCTTCAACACCACCAGCGCCAAGGTGCGGCCGTCGGCCACCGGCAGCTCGGCGTGCTGGCCCTGCAGCAGGCGGATGTCCCACACGTCCATGGGGGTATGGGTACGTGCCGGTCCAGCATGGCCATCGAATGCCCCGGCGATGACGCGTACGCGACCGGCACCGTCAGGCAATGCCACCGAGGGAATCTGCGCATCGAGCAGGGTCTGGTAGCCCGGTGCGCCCATCTTGTCCTTGGCGGGCAGGTTCACCCACAGCTGCACCATGTCCAGGGTGCCGCCGCGCTTGCTGAATTCCGGCGTGTGGAATTCCTCATGGAGGATGCCGGAGGCAGCGGTCATCCACTGCACGTCACCCGGGCCGATGGTGCCGCCGGCACCAGTCGAGTCGCGATGGGCCACCTCGCCTTCGTACACGATGGTGACCGTCTCGAAGCCGCGATGCGGATGCTGGCCGACCCCGCGCGGGGTCTCGCTGGGCGGGAAACTGTATGGCCCGGCGTAGTCCAGCAGCAGGAACGGGCTCAGGTGCTGGCCGTGGGTGTTGTAGGAGAACATCGAACGGGCGGGGAAGCCGTCGCCCACCCAGTGCGGGCGGGGGGCGCTGTAGGTACCGGTGACACGCTTCATGGCGATCTCCTGACCGGGTCAACCGGTCGCTGTTTTTCGTTGCGGAGACGATATCGACGTGACAATGGCCCCGGTAGTCGGCAGAATTTGCCGTCATAGTCCTATTTCGTGAACGATGCAGGCCCAGCAAGGGCCGCAGGAGATCGTCCCGTGTTCATCGCCGACATCCGCCGCTGCGATCTGAACGACCTGTTCTACTTCGCCATGGTGGTCGAGCATGGCGGCTTCTCGCAGGCCGGGCGCGCGCTGGCGATGCCCAAGTCCAAGCTCAGCCGCCGCATCGCCCTGCTGGAGGAGCGGCTGGGTGTCCGCCTGATCCAACGTTCCACCCGCCGCTTCTCGGTCACCGAGATCGGCCAGGACTACTACCGGCACTGCAAGGCGATGCTGGTGGAGGCCGAAGCGGCCGAGGAGGCCATCGCGCTGTCGCGTGCCGAGCCACGGGGCACCCTGCGGCTGGCCTGTCCGATCGCACTGCTGCACGCGCGCGTTGGCGCCATGCTGGCTGACTTCCTGGCCCTGCATCCGCAGGTGACCCTGCAGCTGGATGCCACCAACCGGCGCGTGGACGTGGTGGGCGAGGGCGTGGATGTGGCCATCCGCGTGCGCCCGCCACCGCTGGAGGACAGCGATCTGGTGGTGCGCGTGCTGGCCCGCCGCATCTGGTGCACCGCTGCCAGCCCGGCCTTGCTCAAGCGCATGGGTACGCCGAAAGTGCCGGCTGATCTGGCGATGATGCCGACCGTGGACCTGGCATCGCCCGCCCAGGTGCATGCCTGGGAATACGCCGGGCCTGAGCAGGTGCAGGCCAGCGTGCACCACCGCCCGCGGCTGGTCAGCGATGACATGATCGCCCTGCGCAGTGCGGCGGTGGCGGGTGTCGGCGTGCTGATGCTGCCGCGGATGATGATCACCGACGAACTGGCCAGCGGCGCGCTGGTGCCGATCCTGCCGCAGTGGCAGCCCAGGCACGGCATCGTGCATGCGGTGTTCCCGTCGCGGCGCGGCCTGCTGCCGGCGGTACGCGCGTTGATCGATTACCTGGCCGAGCGTTTCGAGGCGCTGGAAGAGCCGTAGATCCAGGCCGTGCGTGCAGGATCGACGGTTGCCGCCTACACTCCCGGTCCGGACCGTCGCCATCACGCCCATCATTCCCCGGTCCGGCCTTGGCACTTATGTCTCCCAATGCCCTGGCGCTGATCGAGCTGTTGATCCGCGAGCGCCGTGCGTTGTCCCGCTTCATTGCCCGCTACCTCGACCCGGCCAGTACCGAGGACACCCTGCAGAACCTTTATCTGAAGGCCAGCAGCGTGCCCGGCGATCCGCCGATCCTGGAACCGCGCGGGTATCTGTACCGCATGGCCTACCACCACGCGCTCAACCGCAGCCAGGCCGACGCACGCGAACGGCGGGCGATGGCGGAGTACGCTAGCGACCTGGCCGATGCCAGCACTGATGGCCAGGCGCAGGCGCTGGACCAGGCCCAGCTGCGCGAGATCAGCCAGACCATCCTGGCGCTGCCGCCGCAGGTGCGCGAGTGCTTCGTGCTCAACCGCTACCTGGGGCTGAGCGAACGCGAGATCGCCGAGCGCCTGGGTATTTCCAAGAGCGTGGTGGGCAAGTACGTGATGCGCGCGGCCCTGCTCATCCAGCAGCACCAGCGGGGAAGCCGCGCATGACCGGCATGTGCCGTGGGCAGATGCCGCTCGCCGTTGTCTCAACTGTAAGGCGCACCCGTTGGTGGTGCCGCAGGCCACAATCATGACTACGTCCATACCCTCGCCGCGTCAGGCCAGGCAGGCGTTGCGCTGGGTGATACGGTGCAATGCGGGCCGGTTGCCGGAGCGCCAGCAACGCGCCCTGCAACGCTGGCTGCAGGCCGATCCCCGGCATGCCGATGCCTGGCGCCAGCAGCAGGCCTTCTGGCAAGGCCTGGATGCCGCCGGCCCGGATGTCCTGGCTGCGCTTCCGGAGCTGACAGCCGAACCCGCGCTGCGGCCGCTGCAGCCGCGTCGTCGACTGCCTTGGCTGCTGGCCAGTGCGGCGGTGCTGCTGCTTTCGGTAACAGCGGCGCCGCACGCGTGGCTGCTGGTCCGCAGCGACGTGCGCAGCGACAACGCGCCGCGCACGGTGCAGCTGCAGGATGGCAGCACTGCCATATTGGATGCAGGCAGCGCGCTGGCGCTTGATTTCAGCGCCGGCCAGCGCCGCCTGCAGTTGCTGCGTGGCAGGGCCTGGTTCCAGGTGGCGCACGAAGCACGACCGTTCCGGGTGGAGGCCGGCGGTGGCGAGATCCGTGACATCGGCACGGCGTTCAGCGTTGCAGTGCAGGATGCCGTGGTGACCACCGAGGTCAGCCAGGGCGAAGTGGAGATCAGGCCGGGTCATGTCGCCGCGCAACGGCTGCAGGCGGGGCAGGCACGCGCGTTCCGTGATGGCCGTTGGCTGCAGCCGTTGCAGCTGGCCGATGTGGAGGCCATCGCACCGTGGCGACGCGGCGAGATCGTCATTGATGATCTGCCTGCGCAACAGGCGATCGAGCGCCTTGCCCGCTATCGGCGTGCGCCGGTCTGGGTTCTGCACGGTCAGGGCGCGCAGGTGGCGGTGAGTGGGTTGTTCCACCTGCAGCAGCCGGATGCGGCGATTGCCGCAGTGGCCCAGCAGGCCGGTCTGCGCAGCCAGCGCCTGCCGGGCGGCGCGTTGTTGGTGTGGTGATGCCACGGGACTAGTGGGTGGGTTCATCCACGCATGGCGTGGATCTACTGGCGTGATTCGTGTTCATCCACGCATGGCGTGGATCTACTCGGGTGCATGGTAGATCCACGCCATGCGTGGATGATCTGTCGATCAACAAAAAAAACCGTGGGCAGATCCGATCCCACCTTGTCTCTAGTGGTATAGCCAGAGCGAAACCGCGTTTCTTCTCAAGCCAACCGAACCGCGTGCACCCGACGTGCGCACGGTCCCGCCACCTTGAGGAGTCACCGTTCATGCCGTTCCCGGCATCCGCCCGTCATCGCCGCGCCACCATCCTCGCCCTGGCCATCGCCACGGCACTGGTTCCCTTCGCTTGGGCGCCGACCGCCCGCGCCCAGGCCGCTACCGCCTCCATGCGCGCGTATGCCATCCCCGAACAAGCCCTGGCCGACGCAGTGCGCAGCTTCGGTCGCCAGTCGCAGGTGCAGGTGGTGTTCCGCAGCGATCTGGTGGAAGGGCGGCGCTCGCGCGCAGTGCAGGGCCAGTACAGCCCCGCCGAGGCACTGGACCAGTTGCTGCAGGGCAGTGGCCTGCGCGCGCAGCAGGAGCCGGGCGGTACCTGGACCCTGCAGGCCGCCGCCGATGACGGCGGGGTGGTGGTCACCGACACGCTGAAGGTGGGCGGACGCCTGCAGGCCGACGGCGGCGAAACACGTGATCGTTGGGGATACGACGACGTGTTCGCGCTCGACCTGAGCACGGCCTATTCCGGTCGCGACCGGGTGGAGCGCTATCGCGGCGCCAACCCGGCCGACGTGGTCAAGGACCTGGTCGGTGTGTTCAGCGGCGACGCCCGCAACAGCGGCGCACTGGACCTCAACATCCGCGGCATCCAGGGGCCGGGGCGGGTGCCGGTCAGCATCGACGGCGGCGAGCAGGCACTGACCGTATGGCGGGGCTACAACGGCGTCAGCAACCGCAACTACATCGATCCCAACCTGATTGGTGGCATCCAGGTCATCAAGGGGCCAGCGTTGGTGCGCGATGTACACAGCGGTATCGGCGGAGCGATGGTCATCAAGACCCTCGACGTCGACGACATCGTGCCGGCCGGCGAGCGCTTCGGCGGGGAGCTGAAGATCGAAGGCAGCAGCAATGCGGTCTCGCCGCGCCTGCCACGGCTGCACACCGGCGAGGACTACCGCACGGTGGAGGGGTTCCCGCAGTCGTCGCCGGCCTCGCCCTATGCTGACCGCACCCTGGTGGTGCCAGTGAAATCGCGCAGTGGTGACAACCCGTTCGATGGCGATGACCAGGCCTGGCGCCTGGCGCTGGGCTGGCGCGGTGAGCGGGTGGACGTGATGGCCGCCTACGCGTGGCGCAAGCGCGGCAACTATTTCTCCGGCAGCAAGGGCAGTGCGTACTACGACCAGGACCCGCGCGAGCAGTACGAATACCAGGGCATCGACTACATCACCACGCTGGCGCGCTACTTCAAGCCGGGTGATGAAGTGCCCAACACGTCCAGCGAACAGGAGTCGTGGCTGCTGAAGGCCACCTGGCAGATCACCGACGACCAGCAGCTCAAGGCCACCTGGCGGCACACGCTTTCGCACTATGGCGAGATCATGCCCTCGCGCATCCTGTCCGCACCGGATTACGGGCGCATCCAGTGGCCGCTCAGCCGGGTCGATTCCGATGCCTGGAACCTGGAATACCGCTGGCAGCCGGCCGGCAGTCGTTGGCTCGACCTGCGCGCCAACCTGTGGCGAACCGAAACCAACAGCGATACTTACACCGCTGGTGGCTTCCCCAACTTCGCCTCGGGCAACCCCGATTGGGATTCCAGCCGCAGTCCGATCCTGCGCAACACCGCCCTGGCCAACGCCCGCAACGACCGTACCGGGCTGACCGTGAGCAACCGCTTCGGCCTGCATTCCACGCTTGACCTGACCGTGGGTGGCAACTGGCAGTACGAAACGCTGCGCTCGGGCGATCCGTATTTCGGCGTAACCGACGGCTGGCGCATGTACCCACGCGCCGGTCGGCGCCAGGAAGGCGAGGGCTACCTGAGCCTGGAATGGCGGCCGGTCGAGTTCCTTACCCTCAACGCCGGTGTGCGCTACAGCCGCTACTGGGCGTTCGACGATTTCCTGCAGGCGCATCCGGAGCTGCTGACCCGCAGTGTCGGCAGCAAGGAGGCGCGCTACCGGGTCAATGAGCTGCCACCACGCCCCACCAGCCTGCAGGGAGAGATCGATGCGATCGAATCGGAGCGTGAGTTCTGGGAAAGCATCGGCATGGGCTCGCTGGTCGACGACCTGCTGAAGAACCTGCTGAGCAAGTACGAAACGCCGGTGCCGGTGGAGCACAGCATCGCCTGGGCAGCGGATGCCGATGGCAACTACACGCGAGCCAGCAACCCGTGCCTCAACGGCCAGGTGGCCGCCATCCCCGGGCTGCTGCCGATGGTGCTCGGTACCGACCAGACCTGCCGGGTGCAGAACGCCGTGCAGGGGCAGGCGGTGCAGGCGCACAACAGCCGCCGCCGCGACCATGCCTGGCTGCCCACGTTCTCGGCCACCGTGCATTTCTCGCCTGCTGCGCGCCTGTATGTCCGCTACACCGAGGCCAAGCGCTTCCCCAGCATGTTCGAAAGCACCATCGCGTTTTCCAGCAGCCTCAATCCGCTGTATCCGCTCAAGCCCGAACACGCTTACAACTACGAGCTGGGTTATGTGCACAACCTCTCTGCGCTGTTCGGCGGCACCGCCGATGCGGACGTAAAGCTCAGCTACTACGTGCAGAAAACCCGCGATGTGATCGAGCGCGATGCGTACTTCCTGTTCGACAACATCGACAAGCAGACCCTGCGCGGCATTGAGCTGCAGGCGCGCTTCGACAACCGCCGCTTCTTCAGCGACCTGGGCATCGCCCGCACCCTTGAAAACGAAGTGTGCGACGAAAGCACCGCAGTGCAGCTGGATGCCAACCGCGGCCTGGTGCCCAACTGCGTGCAGGATGGCTTCGTCGGTGGTTACTTGCTGACCCAGGCCGTGCCGAAGCTGTCGGTGAACCTGTCGCTGGGCACCCGCCTGTTCGACGAGCGGCTGGAACTGGGCAGCCGCATCGTGCACTACCGGCGTCACCACAACCCGGACCTGCAGGCCTACCGCGACCGCTTGCTGGCCGGCGGCAGCAGCCTGCTGTGGCAGAACGTGCCGTTCACCTGGGGAAACATCACCACGGTGGATGCCTATGCGCGCTGGCGCTTCAACGACCACGCCAGCGTCGAACTGGTCGGCAGCAATCTCGGCAACCGCTACTACGTCGACCCGGCCACGCGCTCCACGCTGCCGGCGCCCGGTCGCACCCTCAAGCTCGCAGTCACCGCGCGCTTCTGACGCCTCACCGATTCAAGCGTTGTACCTGTAGTTCCCTCAATCCAAGGAGTTTTTCCATGAAAATGTTCTCCCGCTCCCTGCTCACCGTGGCCGCCAGCCTGGCCCTGGCCGGTGCCGCCCACGCTGCCGATATCGTCGGCGCCGCCAGCGCAGTCACCGATCCGCAGTTGAACGTCAACGTCGGCGAATCGCAGGTCAATGGTGGCCCGCACGTCGCTGGCAAGGCCGGCATCGGCGTCGGCACCGTGTCCGGTGGCACCCGCGTGGACTTCCAGGGCCTGAGCGCCTATTCGGCACCCACCACCGTCAACGGCACCACCGTGCGCACCCTGGCCATGCCGATCACCGGCACCCCGGGCAACCACGCCGGCATGGGCCACTTCAACTTCGTCAAAGTGGGCAGCGGCGATGTCTGGTTTGGTGAATGGTCCAAGGACGGCGCCGCCGGTGGCTTCAACAACCGCCAGGTCTATTTCGCTGGTGACCGTGCAGGCACCACGTTGCCGGCAGGCGTGGCCACCTACAGCGTGGCGGGCCTGAACAAGTTCAACGGCAGCAACCTGCTGACCGGTGCGTTCCGCGCCGACTTCGGTGCCGGCACCCTGCGCGGCCAGATCGCCGGTGGCGGCCTGACCGTGGGCGTCAACGCTGCCATCAACAGCGCCAATGCGTCCTTCGCAGGCACGGCTGTGGCCAACGGCTCGGTGTCGGGCAGCACTCAGGGCCAGTTCTTCGGTGCCAACGCCGCCACCCTGGCCGGCATCGCCACCTTCGCCGGCAACAGCCAGTACGACACCGCCTTCGGCGGCAGCAAGAACTGATCGCCACGCCCCTGACGGGGCAGGGCAGGGACAAGCCGCGATCCGCCAGTCCCTGCTTCGGCCCGCGATAGTGCTTCAATCGGATCGAACATGCGCCACCTTCTCTTTCTTGTCGTCCTGCTGCTGGCCTGGCCGCTCAACGTTGCCCACGCCCAGCAGGATGACCTGCGCCGTGTGCTCGAACAGGGCAGCGAGCTGCGTCATCAGCAGCAGGACCAGCAGCGCCTGCGCCAGGCCGAGCACGAGCGACCGACCATCACCCTCGACGGCCAGCAGTACCGCGTGGAGCGCACTGTCGACGACCTCGGCCAGGCGCTCTATCTCGCGCTGCAGCACCAGCAATGGCAGGCCGCGGCCGCCTTCCTTGCCGAGTACATCGAACTGCCTGGCCACGATCCGCTGCTGCGCCACTACGCGCAGGGTGCGCTGGCGCGCGTGGGTGGCCAGCACGGCAAGGCCGCGGCCGAATACGAGGCCGTGCTCGCCGCGCAGCCGGACTTCCTGCCGGCGCGGCTGGAACTGGCGCGTGTGTATGCCGAAGACCAGCGCGACCGCGATGCCATCGCCCTGTTCGAGGCGATCGCAGCCGGCATCGCTGGCGGCGACCCTGCAACGGCGGGCGTGCGTACGCGGGTGGACGGCTACCTGCAGGCCCTGCATGCACGCCAGCGCTGGAAGGGTGGCATCGCCGCCGGCCCCGCCTGGAGCGACAACGTCAACCGCAGTTCGGCCAGCCGCACCTGCCTGTTTGGTGACGGCACCACCTGCTTCATCGAACGCCGGTTGCCCGATGCACAGGCAGCGTTCGGCCTGGACTACGACGCCAGCCTGGAACGGCGCCTGCCGTTGGCCGGCCACCATGGGCTGTACCTGCGCGGGCTGGCGTTCGGCCAGGCGTGGCGTGGGCACAGCGACTACAACGAGCTCAATGCCAGCGTGCAGGCCGGCTACAGCTGGCGCAGCGCACGGCATACCTTGCTGCTGGCGCCCAGCTACGATTACCAAGGACTCGGCAACCACGCGCTGCAGGGCGGTGCCGGCATGCATGGCGAATGGCAGTTCGCCGCAGATGCGCGCAGCCTGCTGAAACTGGAAGCCGACTGGAAACGCCAGCGCTATCGACAGCAGGGCGTGGCCAGCAACTACGACGGTGAACTGGCGGCGATCTATGCCACCTGGTTCCGCGCGCTCAACCCGCGCTGGACGGTGTTTGCCGGGGTCGACCTGAGTGACAGCAGCGCCGCCGATCCCGCCAATGGCTATCGGCAGCGCGGCCTGCGCCTGGGCGCAGCGCGCCAGTGGAGCGGCACCACGGCCACGGTGTTCGTGTCGCTGCGTGAGCGTGACTACGATGCCTGGAGCCCGTTGCTGGAGGCGCGTCGGCAGGAAAGCGAGCAGAACCTGATCGCCATCGTGCGCAGCGAGCGCCTGGCCGTGGCTGGGCTGATCCCCAGCCTGAGCCTGCGTTACGCACGCATCGACAGCAACGTGGACTGGCTGTACAGCCACGACCGCAGTCTGCTGAGCCTGAAATGGGAACGGGCGTTCTGAGCCGTCGGGCGGGGCGCAAGGGGGGGGGTAGTCCATTAATCCCCAATTTGGCCAAATTGGGTATAGTGGCCACATATCCTTCCGCTGGAGCCGTGCCATGACCCTCCCGCTCGACCTGCCCGGCCTCGACAAGGCCCCGGCATCCTCGGTCAAGACCCGTGGCTGGCCCAGCCTGATGCGTACCGTGCGCGAGAAGCAGGCGCTGGTCATCACCAACCACAATCACCCCGAGGCGGTGATCGTGGACATCAAGACCTACCAGGAGCTGTTGGCCAGGGCCAGTGGCAGCGACAGCGAAGAGCGCAGCGACGTGCTCTCGCGCCTGCGCAGCGAGTTCGACCAGGCGCTGGCCGGGCTGCAGCAGGGTGAGGGGCTGGGCAAGGTGATGGGCAAGCCGATCCGCCGCGGCCACAAGGTCGCGCTCGGCCGTCCGCTCTGAATCATGGGGCGGATCCTGGCGTTGGCCGGCGTCAATGGCGCCGGCAAGAGTTCGCTGCTCGGCACCTGGCTGGAGGCCGACGGCCTGGGCTGGTACAACCCGGACAGCTTCACCCGGCGCCTGGTGGAGGCGGGCTGGCCGTTGGCCGACGCCAACGCCGAAGCGTGGCAGGAGGGTGCACGACGGCTGCGCCAGGCGATCGCCGACGGCAGTGACTTCGCCTTTGAAACCACCCTGGGCGGCAACACCATTCCGCGACTGTTGCGCGAGGCCTGCAGCCAGCATGACGTGGCGATCTGGTTCTGCGGGTTGGCCACCGTCGAACTGCATGTTGCCCGCGTGGCAGCCCGCGTTGCTGGCGGTGGCCACGACATCCCACAGGACAAGATCCGCGCACGCTTCGATTCCGCACGCGAGAACCTGTTGGCATTGATGCCGCACCTGGCCGAACTGCATGTGTATGACAACAGCGCGCCGGCCGATCGCTATGGACGTGTTGCCCCCTTGCCGGTGCTGGCGCTGGATCGCCAGGGCCTGCAGTATCCGGTGTCGGTGGTGGAGCTGCTGCACACCCCGGACTGGGCCAAGCCCATCGTCATGCGCGCGATGGAACTGCATGCCGACAGTACGCCGCTTGCCGGCCCGCCTGTGCGATGATCCGAGCCCGCAGATTCATTGATCGAGGAACACGGATGTACGAGCGGAAGCACTGGCAGGCCACTGGCCTGCGCGCGCTGGTGGCGGCCATGGCATTGACGGTGGCGGCACCGCTGCTGGCCCAGGATGCAACGCCGGCCGATGCAAAGGTCGAGGCGCCGAACGAGCCGATGAGCTACGACAAGGCACGCCGCACCGCCGAGGCATCGCTGCGCCTGCACCCGGGCACCGACAGCCAGTACGACTACCGCCCGCTGTGGGCCGGCAATGCCGACCTCGATGGCGACGGCCGCCCGGAGATCATCTATCTCTACACCGCGACCCAGACCGGCAGCGCGATGCAGCTCAACGAGCTGGTGGTGATGACCCCGCTGGCCGAAGGCGATGCACGGGGCCAGGCCACGTCACCCGGCAAATCCGCCTATGACGACGAAACCTACGCGTTGATCCGCGCCTCGGGCTACGCCGATGACGCCAGCGTGCATATCCCCGGCGAAATGGAAACGATCACCATGGACGGTGACCGCATCCGCGTGACTTTCAACAGCACCCGCAGTTCGAAGCTGTGCGTGCGAGGCAAGGTGGCCTGCCCGCCGGAAGGTCAGCATGCCTGGGTGTACCGCTGGACCCCGGGCAAGCTGACCCGCGCCGACTAGCCCTGCGCTGACGGCAGCGCCAGGCAATGCCTGGCGCCACCGCAGCCACTCAGGCCGGGGTCACCTGTTCCGGTTCGGCCACGTCCGGCAACGGCGGCAGGGCGCGGTCCACCGTGACCGGTGCATCGCTCTTCAACAGCGCGGCCGCCTCCTTGTCGCAGCCCACGGCCGGCGGCGAACCACGCAGCGGCAGGCCGGCGGTTTCCTTCACGAAGATCATCGTGATCAGGCCGATCACCGCCGCGCCCATCAGGTAGTAGGCCGGTACCAGCGGATCGCCGGTGCGTTCCACCAGCCAGGCGGTCACCAGCGGCGTGGTGCCACCAAACAGCGACACCGACACGTTGAACGCAATGGACAGCGCGCTGTAGCGCACCGGCGTATAGAACAGCGCCGGCAGCGTGGACGGCATCGAACTGGTGAAGCACACCAGCGCCAGGCCCAGCAGCATCAGGCCAAGGAAGATCAGCCCGTCGTTGCCGCTGCCCACCAGCAGCAGGCTCGGTACCGCCAGCACCAGCAGCGCGATGCAGGCGCCGATGATCATCGGCCGCCGGCCCAGCTTGTCGCTGAAAAGGCCGCCGACGATGTTCAACGGCATCATCACCAGCATCACGATGATGATCAGCAGCAGGCCCTTGCTCTCCGCATATCCCATGGTCACGCTCAGGTAGCTGGGCATGTAGGTCAGCAGCATGTAGTCGGTCACGTTGAACACCAGCACCAGGCCCATGCAGACGATCAGCTGGCGGCCGTGCACGCGGAACAGGTCGACCAGGCCGGGGCGCTCATGGTCGCGCTTCTCGGCCTCTTCGGCGAACGCGCGGAACGCTGGCGTTTCCTCCAGCCGCATGCGCATGTACAGGCCCAGCAGGCCGAGTGGGCCGGCCACCAGGAACGGAATGCGCCAGCCCCAGTCCAGCATCTGCTCGCTGCTCAACAGCATGTGCAGTGCAGTCACCGTACCGGCACCGGCGATATAGCCGCCCAGCGTGCCGAACTCCAGCCAGCTGCCCATCAGGCCGCGGTTGCGGTCGGTGGAGTACTCGGCGATGAAGGTCGCCGCGCCGCCGTACTCGCCGCCGGTGGAAAAGCCCTGCACCACGCGGGCGAGCAGCAACAGCACCGGCGCCCAGATGCCGATGCGTTCATAGGAGGGAATCAGGCCGATGGCGAACGTACCCAATGCCATCATGATCATGGTGAAGGCCAGTACCTTCTGGCGCCCGTAGCGGTCGCCCAGGGGCCCGAAGACCATGCCGCCCAGCGGGCGTACCAGGAAGGCCACCGTGAACGTAGCGAACGCGGCGATCACCTGTGCGGTGGGGTTGCTGGAGGGGAAGAACACCTGGCCGATGGTGACGGCAAGATAGCCATAGACACCGAAGTCGAACCATTCCATCGCATTGCCCAGTGCAGCGGCGCCGACGGCGCGCTTGAGCATGGGTTTGTCGACAACGGTGATCTCGTCGACCTTCAGATGGCGGCGGCGTTTGAACCAGCCGAAATGGGCATGGGCATCGGAGTTGTCCTGCATGGGGACTCCCTTGGAAGAATGGAAATGGCGTTGGAATGGGCGGTACGAATGTCCCGGAATTCGGAAACGGCGATGCTGGCGCAGCAGGCGCAGGGGCATCGGATGGAAGACCCGGAAGGGGGCGAAAGGTGTGTGCGATGAAACGCCGCGCACGCAACACGCATTGCCCGCTGCCAGAACGCAGAGCGACATGCGGGACGAACGGATGGGTCCGATTACGTGTCAGTGCACGCGCGGGTGGGGCAGGCGCAGGGAACAGGCGGGGCAGGGCCCGCAGGCGTCATCCGCCGGGATCCAGCGCGAGGCGATGGAAAGGCGAGGGAGAGGCAATGATGGAAAGCGAAGCGCCGGTCGGCAGTGCTTCCCGCAGGCCAGCAACAGGTGCTGGCGTGCAGTGGGTCGTGTCGATCATGCGTTCATGATAACGGTTACAGTGTGAGCGTGCCGAGAATCGCGCCAGTACGAACGCAGCGTTCCATGATGCCTGTTCATGCATATGACCCACGCACATCGAATGAACATGTTGTGCTCGCCTCGCTCACGCCACGGCTTTTACGGTGGTCACGAACCAACGCAAGGAGTAACGCATGACCCGTCGCATTCCCGAAGGCACCCTGGTTATCGTCGCCGATGGTGGCTCGGCCCGCGTGTTCACCAACGTCGGCAACGAGCACAAGCTCACCCTGAAACAGGAAGGCGAGCTGCGCCTGCAGGACATCAGCGAACAGGGTGTGTCCGGTCAGGGGCCATCCGGTGCGGTGCCCAAGGACATGTCGATCTCGCAGCTCAACGAGGCGACCTTCGCCAAGCAGGTGGCCGAGCAGCTCAATGAAGACGCGCTCAACAACCGTTATGCGCATCTGGTGCTGATTGCCGATCCCACCACGCTGGGCCGCATCCGTCCGTTGCTTCACAAGGAGACGCAGGCGCGCTTGCTGGCCGACATCGCCAAGGATCTCACCAACGCGCCGCTGGAAGACATCCAGCGCACGCTGCAGGCGTAACCGGCATGCCCTTCATGCGTGACCATGTGGCAGCCGAGCCGGCCCGCGCGGAGGTGGATGCGCAGGCCGGTTGGCTGTTGCTGGAATTCGGTGCACCGTGGTGCGGCCATTGCCAGGCTGCACAACCGGCACTGCAGGCTTTCGTCGAGGCACATGATCTGCCGCACTGGAAAATCGAAGACGGCAAGGGCAAGCCGCTGGGCCGCTCGTTCCAGGTGAAGCTGTGGCCGACCGTGATCCTGCTGCGTGATGGCACGGAAGTTGCGCGCGTGGTGCGGCCGGTGGATGCGGCGGATCTTGCCACACTGCAGAGCGCGCTGCCCGATTGAGTGGCCTCTTGAGTGGCCTCCATGGAGCCGAGCCACGCTCGGCTCATTTTCCTGGCGGTGTCCGCTTCAATGCAGCGTCACCCGCACATGCTGCTCGCGCAGCTCATGCAGCAGTCGCCGGCCATGCTGGCTCAGTGCCATCATTGCTACAGTGATCTTCTGCAGGCTGTAGCCCGGGCGCAGATGCGCCTGCGGGTCGGCCGGTTCGTTCTCGCCGATCGTCATCGCCATGCCCTCGGCGGTGTTCAGAGCGTGCTCGATGCGGAAGAACAGGGATTCCATTTCCGGGGTCAGGATGGGCGGTTCATGCGACATGCGATGGCTCCTTGAGGGGACGTGGCCACCGCAAGGGTGGCGGGCGGTGCGGGGTTGGAACTTCGGCTGAGCTACGAGAAAAGCCGGAGGGCCATGCGGCCGCCGCGCACCGCCCGCCGCAGTCACGGCAAGCAGCTCTCGTAGCTCATTCCGGGGTTCCAAGCCCGGCAGCGGTGTTCGCGCTGCGCGGATATCCTGCACACGCATTGGCGGTCCGTTCCACCCGGCATTGCATCTGGACGTCTCCATTTACGGGCTGAGTTGTTTCATTAGGGCCCATTCCGACAATTGCTTGCGCATTCGCATCGAAATGGGTTTGCCAGCCCTGGCAGCATCCCTTCAATTCCTGTGTCGATCCATCCAATCGGTTGCAGATGCATGCGTTGAAGGCGGCATCCGCACTGCAGCATGCGACACCGTCACCCCGGTGCTAGGATCTGACCACCACCTGAATCGATCCAAATGCCGATGCCCACGCTGGACCGTCGTCTCCTGATCGCTGTCGCCGCCACGGCGATGTTCGCCTCCGGCCTGGCTGCGGCCGCCCCGGCCAAGACCGCCGCCGACAAGGCCTATGCCTCGGTCGATCCCTTCATTGGCACCGGCGGTGAGGGGCATACCTACCCCGGCGCGACGGTGCCGTTCGGCATGGTCCAGCTCAGCCCGGACACGCGCATCCAGCCGCGCGAGAAGGCCTACGGCTGGGCGGCGGGCTACCGTTACGACGACAGCAGCATCGTCGGTTTCTCGCACACGCACTTTTCCGGCACCGGTCATTCCGATTTGGGCGATATCCTGCTGATGCCGTTCACCGGCAACCCTGGTCTGGAGCGCGGCGACCCCGAAAAGCCACGCAGCGGTTACGCCTCGCGTTTCCGCCACGATGACGAGAAGGCCGAACCGGGCTATTACGCTGTCACCCTGGACGACTACAAGGTGCGCGCCGAGCTGACCACCAGCGCCCGCGTGGGCGTGCATCGCTATGCGTTCCCGAAGGGCAGCGAAGCCAAGGTGCTGCTGGACATGCGTACCAGCATGTATGACTACCCGGGCAAGATCCTGTGGTCGCGGGTACGCGTGCGTGGCGATGGCACCATCACCGGCTTCCGCGAGACGCGTGGCTGGGCCGCCGGCCGCCAGCTGTATTTCGCGATGCGCTTCTCGCGGCCACTGGCCAGCCACGCGCTGCACAACACCGAACAGGACATCGTCTACAAGGGCTTCGCGCCCCCGGGCGAGAAGGACCCGGCGCAGCGCGCGCAGATGGAGGGGCGGCAGCTGGTGGGCACCTTCGACTTCGGCAAGCTGGATGCACCGCTCGTGGTGAAGGTGGCCATTTCGCCGGTCAGTGAGGCGGGCGCCATCGCCAACCTCGATGCCGAAGTGGCCGACTTCGATTTCGACCGTGTGCGCGCGCAGGCGAAGCAGGAGTGGACGCAGGCGTTGTCGGTGCTGGATATCGATGCACCCGAACACGCGCGTCGCAGCGCGTACACCGCGCTGTACCACACGCTGCTGGGGCCGACGCTGTTCATGGATGCCGACGGCCAGTACCGCGGCGCGGACAACGCCGTGCACCAGGCCAAGGGCTACACGAACTATTCGACGTTCTCGCTGTGGGATACCTACCGGGCGCTGCACCCGCTGCTGACCCTGGTGCAGCCGGAGAAGCGCAACAGCGATTTCGTCAATTCCATGCTGGCCCATCATGAGCACAGTCCCTACGGCATGCTGCCGGTGTGGTCGTTCCATGGCCTGGAAGACTGGTGCATGATCGGCTACCACGCGGTGCCGGTGATCGCCGATGCCTACGTGAAAGGCATTCGTGGCTTCGACGCGGACAAGGCGCTGAAGGCGATGGTGCAGACCGCCAACTACGGCCCTTACGATGGCATCGCCCAGTACCGTGAGCTGGGCTACGTGCCGATCGACGAGGAGGGCGAAGCAGCCAGCAAGACGCTGGAATACGCGTTCGATGACTGGACCATCGCGCGCATGGCGCAGGCGATGGGCAAGACCGATGTGGCCGCAACCTTCGACAAGCGCGCGGGCAACTGGCGTAACGCCTTCGACAAGGACACCGGCTTCATGCGTGCGCGCAAGCGCGATGGCAGCTTCCGTACGCCGTTCGACCCCAGCGCCAGTGGCTACGGCACCGACTACACCGAAGGCAATGCGTGGCAGTACTCATGGTACGTGCCGCAGGATGTGGCCGGCCTTGCCGCAGCGCATGGTGGCAGCGATAAACTGCTGGCGCGCCTGGATGAAGTGTTCAACGCGAAGGTCGATCCGGCCATCTTCGAGCACATGGAAGACATCACCGGCCTGATCGGCTGGTATGCGCATGGCAACGAGCCCAGCCACCACGTGGCCTACCTGTACTCGCATGCCGGCCAGCCGTGGCGCACGCAGGCACGCCTGAAGCAGATCATGGACACGCAGTATGCCGATCGTCCCGATGGCCTGGCCGGCAACGATGACGTGGGCCAGATGTCGGCGTGGTACGTGTTCACCGCGCTGGGTTTCTACCCGGTAGCGCCGGGCTCGGGCGAGTACATCCTCGGCCGCCCGTTCCTGCCGAAGACCGCAATGCGGCTGCCCAACGGCAAGACCTTCACCATCGTGGCCGAAGGGCTGGACGACAAGCACACCTATGTCGGCAGCGTGACCCTCAACGGCAAGCCGTTGCAGCGCACGTTCCTGCGCCATGACGAGATCCTGGCCGGCGGCGAGCTGCACTTCACCATGCAGGCCGAACCGAACAAGGACTGGCCGGGGCAGGGAGCGCAGGCACCGTATTCGATGACCCGGTAACACCCGCGGTAGCGCCGGGCTATGCCCGGCGGTTGAGGGGCGGCGCCAACCAAGGTTGGCGTCTACCGGAACCGCGCACACCGCATTGAGGCGCCCTTGGTAGATGCCAACCTTGGTTGGCATGCCGCGCGCCCACCAAGGTGGGCGACTACCGATGTGGCGTGATCTGGTAGGTGCCAACCTTGGTTGGCACGCCGCGCGCCCACCAAGGTGGGCGACTACCGATGTGGCGTGATCTGGTAGATGCCAACCTTGGTTGGCTGCCGCGCGCCCACCAAGGTGGGCGACTACCGATGTGGCATGATCTGGTAGATGCCAACCTTGGTTGGCATGCCGCGCGCCCACCAAGGTGGGCGACTACCGATGTGGCGTGATCTGGTAGATGCCAACCTTGGTTGGCACGCCGCTACACCATCCCACCATTGGCCCGCAGCACCTGGCCATTGATCCAGCCGCCATCGGCACCGGCCAGGAACGCCACCGCGCCGGCGATGTCTTCCGGCGTACCCAGCCGCTCCAACGGATTCATCTTCGCCAGCCGATCGATCAGTTCCGGCGACTTCCCGTCCAGGAACAGATCGGTGGCGGTCGGCCCGGGCGCCACCGCGTTCACGGTGATGCCGCGCCCACGCAGTTCCTTGCTGAGAATCGCGCCCATGGTCTCCACCGCGGCCTTGCTGGCGGCATACACGCCGTAGTTTTCCAGCTTGATGCCAACCACGCTGGTGGACAGGGTGACGATGCGACCACCGTCGCGCACGCGCCGCGCGGCCTCGCGCAGCACATTGAATGCACCCTTGAGGTTGATGCCGATCACACGGTCGAACAGGGCATCATCGCTGTCGGCCAGTGCGGCCAACTGCAGCACGCCGGCACTGTTGACCACCACATCGATGCCACCGAAGCGTGCATCGATGGCGTCGAACAGCGCGTGCACGGCCTGCGGGTCGGCGACATCGGCCTGCAGGGCGATGGCGTGCCCTCCGCTGGCGGTCAATTCGGCAGCCAGTGTTTCGGCCTCATCACGGCGCCCGGCATAGTTGATCACCACGGCATGGCCGTCGGCGGCCAGACGGCGCGAGATGGCCGCGCCGATGCCACGGGAGCCGCCGGTGACGAGGGCGACAGAGCGGGAAGCAGAGGAGGTCATGGCAGATTCCAGAAGGGCGCGCCGGCATGGCGCACGGCCATCTTCGTCTCTCCGCCGTCGCGGATAATCATGGATAATCCGGAAACATCATCCGGCCATCCGAACAATGGACAGATTCACCGCCCTACGTGCGTTCGTGCGGATCGTCGAGCGCCGCAGCTTCAGCCGTGCCGCCGAAGACCTGGGGCTGCCGCGGGCCACGGTGACCGACGCGATCAAAGCACTGGAGCAGCATCTGGGTGTGCGCCTGCTGCACCGGACCACGCGCGTGGTGGTGCCGACGCTGGAAGGCGAGGCCTTCTACGGCCGCTGTCTGCGCCTGATCGCGGACATGGACGATGCCGAAGCCGCGTTCCGTGACGTGCCGCCACGCGGGCCGCTGCGCATCGAGGTGCACGGTACGCTGGGGCGCCACCTGTTGTTTCCGCATCTGCCGGATTTCCTGCAGCGGTACCCGGACATCGAACTGGAGGTCAGCGAGGGCGACCGCTACGTCGACCTGCTGCGCGAGGGGGTGGACGGGGCCATCCGCGTGGGCACCCTGGCCGACAGCGATCTGGCCGCGCGGCGCCTGGCGTTGCTGCGCGAGGTCACGGTGGCGTCGCCCGCTTACGTACAGGCACACGGGCGGCCGGAAAGCATCGCGTCGCTGGCGGCGGGACACCAGATGGTCGGCTACCGTTCCAGCGCCACCGGCCAGCTGATTCCGCTGGAGTTCCAGCAGGGTGGGCAGGTTCGCCACGTGCCGCTGCCGGCACGCGTGCGGGTGTCCGGTGCGGACGCCTTCCTCGGTGCCGCGCTGGCCGGGTTGGGCATCATCCAGGCACCGCGTTACCGGATGGACCCTTACATCGCGCGCGGGCAGTTGCTGGAGCTGTTGCCCGGGATGCCACCCACACCGAGCCCGGTCAGCCTGGTCTATCTGCGCAACCGTACGCCATCGCCGCGGCTGCGGGTGTTCATCGACTGGGTGGCGGCTGTGTTCGAGCACGCAGGCTGACGCCGACCTGCCGCTCAACCCAGGCCGGGCAGCGGCGCGTGCGATGACACCAGCTGGCGGTCGCGCAATGCCTGCCAGAACGCGGTGGGAATCGTCGCCCCGGCCAACCCCAGGTTCTCGGCGATGCGCTCGGGACGGCTTGCACCGGGAATCGCCGCTGCCACTGCCGGGTGCGCCAGCGAGAACTGCAGCGCGGCGGCGCGCAGGTCCACCTGGTGTTCTGCCGCAACGTCGCGCAATGCCTGCACGCGGGCCAGCACCTCTGGCGTGGCGGTCTGGTATTCGTAATGCGCGCCGCCGGCAAGGATGCCGGAGTTGTACGGCCCGCCGACCACGATGCCGACGCCACGTGCAACGCTGTCCGGCATCAACCGCTGCAGGGCCTCTTCGTGGTCGAGCAGGGTGTAGCGCCCGGCAATCAGGAAGCCATCCGGGTCGGCCTGCTGCAGCGCCATCTCGCAGGGCTGCACGCGGTTGACGCCCAAGCCCCAGGCCCTGATGACACCTTCCTCGCGCAGGCGGGTGAGCGCCACGGCGGCCCCGTCCATCGCCTGCTGGAAGACCTCCTTCCAGGCATCGCCATGGAAGTCACGCGCCGGATCGTGGATCCAGACGATGTCCAGGCGATCGGTACGCAGGCGCTGCAGGCTCTCCTCGATCGCGCGCAGGGTGCCGTCAGCGCTGTAGTCGTAGACGATGCGGTTGGGCAGGCCATGCTCGAACAGGCCGCCTTTCTCACCAAGGTCACGCCGGGTGGTGTCTTCCACCTCGTCCAGCACACGGCGGCCGACCTTGCTGCTCAGTACATAGGCATCACGGTCGTGATGCTGCAGGGCCTCGCCCAGGCGCAGTTCGGCCAGGCCAGCGCCGTACAGCGGTGCGGCGTCGAAGTAGCGGATGCCCTGCTGCCAGGCTGCCTCGACGGTATCCAGCGCCTCCTGCTGGGGAATGTTGCGGTACATGTTGCCCAACGGTGCGGTGCCGAAGCCGATGGGCGAGGGAATGGAAAGTCGCATGGGAATCTCGTGGGGAAGGGACATTCAGTCGTGCGGGGGCAGCGCCTGCAGCGTGCCTTGCATGCGGTGGAAGCGGCCGTCGGTGGCGGTGAACCGCGCCAGCGAATGGCCGTGCAGGAAGTCATCGACGTGCACCACGGTGGCACCGTCGGTTTCCTGCCAGGAAATGGCATGGATGCCCTCGGCAACCTGCCGCCACTCGCAGCCGGCTTCGCCGTAGGCACCGGCATAGGCACCGGAGACGATGGCGTAGTGCACGCGATGGCCATCAGCGCTGTAGCGGTTGTCGGCGGCCAGGCCGTCATAGCTGACCCGGAACCGGCGACCGGCAAACATCGGCGGGGCGTCGCTCATCGGATCGCCACCGGGTTGATGTTGACCTGGGTGGAGCCGACGTACAGCGGCTGGCCGAGCACGAACAGGAATTCCCACGCCTTGTCGCGCACCAGCGCGCGGCTGTCGATCAGTTCCAGGTTGTAGATGCCGCGCTTGGCCAGCATGTACTGGTTCACCGGGAACTCGTCGGCGCCGTGCGGATTGGGGTAGACCTCCGAGGCCCAGGTGTCACCGCCGAAGGCGACGATGCCCTGGTCGGCCAGCCACTTCGCCGCGTCCATGCCGATGCCCGGCTCGACCTGCAGGAACTGCGCGTTGTCCTTGCCGATCAGCTCCAGCCAGCCGGTGTTGAACAGCACCACATCGCCCTTGCGCAGGGTCAGGTGCTGCTGCTTCAGCACGGCCTGGATGTCGGCGACGCTGAACTCGGTGCCGCCGGGCACGATGGCCTTGCCGTAGTACGCGGTCATGTCCAGCACCACGCCGCGTGTGACCAGCGGCGGCACCTTCTCCACGCCCAGCCTGCGCACGCCATCGACGCTGACGAAGTCGGCGGCCTTGTTGCCGTTGTAGTAGACGTTGTCGATGCCGATGTGGCCAATGCCGTTGAGCTGGGTGCCGACACCGGTCCAGGCGTTCACCAGTTCATCGTTGAAGGTGAATCTGTTCGGGCCCAATGACTTGCCGGCCTGTTGCCCGACCTGCACGTTGTACAGGCGGAAGCTGCGATGGCGGAAGGCGGGCAGGTTCTTGTCCACCGGTACCGCCAGCGGATAGGTCTTTCCTGTCTTCACCAGCGACACCGCCTGCTTGACCACATCGGCGGTGAGCAGGTTGGCCGCGCCGATCTCATCGTTGGCGCCGTATATGGAGGGATACCAGTCCGCAGCGAGAGCGATGGAGGGCAGCGGGAGCGAGGCCAGTGCAAGCAGGGCCAGGGAGGTGATGTTCATTGCGGGGCTCCAGTGCCGGTCACGCATGCGCCGCGAACTGCGGCAGCACGTACTCGGCGATTTCGTGGAAGGTGTCGGCCAAAGGCCGTTCGTTGCGGCGGAACTGCAGGCCGATGTGATCGACGCCGGCGGCCTGCATCGCCTGCAGTTCGGCCAGCAGCGCATTGCGGCCGCCGCGCAGGCCGAAGCGCCAACGCTGCAGCGGTGCGTCGGCCCGTTCCAGCAGATCCAGGTGGATGAAGCTTGCATAGGGTTTGTTGCCGGCCACCGCGCGCCACGCCGCCACGCGGTGGGCGTGTTCCTGGGGCGTGCCGGGGTAAGCCAGGCAGCCGTCCATATGTGCGCCGATCCAGGCCGGCTGCTGCTGCGCCAGGCCGGCCACCAGCAGCGGCAGCGCCCGACCATCGGCAGGCAGTACTTCCAACCCCTGCGGCAGCCGTGCAGCGGTGCCTTCGCGCAGCAGCCCGATCTGCTCGCGGAAGCGCGTGCCACGGGTGTCGAAGTCGCGGCCGAACAGCGGGTACTCCACCGGCCGGTCGCCGCTGGCAACGCCCAGCAGCAGGCGATCGCCACTGAGCTGCTGTACGCTGCGTGCCGACTTCAACGTCAGCAGAGGTTCGCGGATCGGCAGCACCACCGCGCCGGTCCCCAGCAGGATCTCTTCGGTGATGCCGGCCAGGTAGCCGAGATAGGTGAACACTTCGAACACCTGCGCGGCATCGCCGAATGCCGGGTCGTACACCGGCACGTCGCGCACCCACAGCGCACGGAAGCCGAGGCGGTCGGCCAGCCTGGCAAGGTCGGCGTGCTGCTGCAGGTCCGGTTCGCCCGGCAGGCGGCGCGCAATGCGTCGTGCCTGTTCGCCCAGCGGCGTCCAGTCGTTGTCCAGCGGCGCTTCAATGCCAATGCTGAAGCCGCCCGCCTGCAGTCGTGTCAACGCAGTAGCCATCAGCGCGTGCTCCTCAGTCCCAGGCAGGCGCCAGGCCCGGCGGGTCGACTTCGCGGCCGTTGCGTTCAAGTGCGGCGATCGCAGCCATGTCTTCGGCATCCAGCTGCAGCTCGCGGGCAAGCAGATTGCTGGCCAGGTTTTCGCGCTTGGTCGAGGAAGGAATGACGGCGTAACCCAGCTGCAGCGCCCAGGCCAGTGCGACCTGGGCCACCGTGGCCTGGTGCTTGTCAGCGATGGCGGCCAGCACCGGGTCCTTCAGTACCTTGCCGTAGGCCAGGGTCATGTAGGAGGTCACCGCGATGCCCTGTTCCTGCAGGAAAGCGGTCAATGCCGGGTTCTGCAGATAGGGGCTGAGCTCGATCTGGTTGGTGGCGATCTGGCCCTGGCCAACTACGGCGATGGCCTGGCGGGTCAGTTCGATGTTGAAGTTGGATACGCCGATCTGCCGGGTCAGGCCCAGCGTCTTTGCTTCGGCCAGTGCGGTCATGTACTCGCGCAGCGCGACCGCGCTGCCCGGTGCCGGCCAGTGGATCAGCAGCAGGTCGACATGGTCGGTGCGCAGCTTGGCCAGGCTCTCGCGCAGGCTCGGCAGCAGTCTGTCGGCGGCATGGTTGTCGACCCAGATCTTGGTGGTGATGAACAGTTCGTCGCGCGGTACACCGGATTCGGCAATTGCATGGCCGACCTCGGCTTCATTGCCGTAGATCTGCGCGGTGTCGATGGCGCGATAGCCGAGCTCGAGGGCGTTGCGCACTGAATCGATGACGGTCTGGCCGGTCAGGCGGAACGTGCCGACGCCAAAGGAAGGAAGGCTCATGGGAACTCCAGCTGGGTAGGGAGCGGTGTGCTCCGATGGGGGCCAGTCTGGCCGCTTTACATTTGCAGATTAAGCCGTGTATACGGGAAATGCTTTTGCGTCGAGGTAAATAATGAAAACGACCCTGGATGAGCTGAAGGCGTTTGTCGCCGTGGTCGACAGCGGCTCGATCACCGCCGCCGCCGAAGCGCTGGGACTGACCATCTCGGCCACCAGCCGCACTCTGGCGCGCTTGGAGGACAAGCTGCAGACCACGCTGCTGCGGCGGACGACGCGGCGGCTGGAGCTGACCGAAGAGGGCGCGGCGTTCCTGGAATACGCGCGCACGATCCTGGCCACGGTGGACGAAGCCGAGGAACAGATGGCGGCGCGCCGGCAACAACCGGTAGGGCGGCTGCGGGTGGATGCAGCCACGCCGTTCATGCTGCACGTGATCGTGCCGCTGCTGGCCGGCTTCCGCGAGCGCTATCCGCAGGTGCAGTTGGAGCTGAACTCCAACGAGGGCATCACCGACCTGATCGAGAAGCGCACCGACGTGGCGTTCCGCATCGGCGTGCTGCGCGATTCCACCCTGCATGCGCGGCCGATCGGCCACAGCCGCATCCGCGTGGTCGCCAGCTCGGAGTACCTGCGGCAGTACGGTACGCCCACCCGCATCGCGCAGCTGCGCGCGCACACGCTGCTGGGTTTCACCCACCCGGGTTCACTCAACGAGTGGCCGCTGACCGACGCCGATGGCGGTCCATTGGTGATCCAGCCGGCCATTGCATCTTCCAGCGGAGAAACGCTGCGGCAGATGGCGGTGAACGGGCTGGGCATCGCCTGCCTGTCCGATTTCCTGACCCGCCAGGACCGGCGCGAAGGGCGCCTGGTACAGCTGTTCGCCAAGCAGACCCAGGAGGTCCGCCAGCCGATCAACGCGGTGTACTACCGCAACACCGCGCTGGCCGCGCGCATCACCTGTTTCGTCGACCACGTGACGCAGACGCTGGGTCAACGTCCGTTCGACGAATAGCGTCCTGGCGGCCGGTGCCTTGCGCGGCCCAGATGCTGGGCGTGCAACCGGCCACGCGCTGGAAGGCCGCCGCGAACTTGCTGGGATTGGCGTAGCCGCAGGCCAGCGCGACCTCAGTGACGCGCTGCCCCTTGGACAGTGCGTACTGCGCCCAGTGCATCCGGCGCTGGGTCAGGTAGGCATACGGTGGCATGCCGGTAGCGGCGCGCAGGGCGCGGCTGAACGTGGTCGGTTCCATGCCAAGTACGTCTGCCAGCGCTGCGACATCCAGCGACTGGGAACGGTGTTCATCGATGAAGTCCTGCAGCTGGCGCAGTTGCCGCGATGACAGCGGTGCAGCCATCCGCGGCCGGGCGGGCGGTTGGCCGGCAAGCTGCGCCAACCGCCGCACCACGACTTCTGCGCCGTACTGCAGGAAGCCGGGCACGCTGGCGTCAGCCTGCGCGCTGGACCACAGCGCGTGCAGTACGGCAGCGATGACCGGGTCGCGATGCAGCCGCAGGGAAAGGGCGTGGATGTCCGGGAAGCCGCCAGGCGCATCACGCCACTGCGCGGTATCGATGGCCATTCCCAGCAGCTCCACGGCTGGGCTGGCGTAGTGTCCACGATCGCCGGGCAGTACCACGTTGAACTGGCCCGGATGCCAAGGCGCCTGCAGTACCCCGGCAGTGGTGCGTTGATACAGGTTGCCGCCACCGGCCAGCGCCAGGCCCAGCCGCAGCTGGTGCGGGTTGCCCATGGGGCCTTCGCTGGCCTGGAAGCCATGGCGCAGCAGAACGATCGCGCCGTCCTCGCTGGTCACGGTGCCATCACTGGGCAGGGTGGCTTCCCGGTGCAACTGGTCGGCGAGGGCGGGCATGGCAGGTCCAGGAATGGAGCAGCGCTGACTGCAATGGAGTGGCGGCGAGTGCGGAATGTTACAGGATAACAGTTTGCGCCAGCTGGCCCGCCAAGCGCGTTTCCGTTCCTCATGAGGTCTACCTTGAAATCCCCCGTTTCCTCCGTTGCCCTTGTCGCAGCGTCGTTGCTGGTTCCTGTTGTTCCTGCCCACGCGCAGTCCGCCGATGCCACCACCCTTGATGGGGTGGTGGTCACCGGCTCCAAGCGCGACACGCCCTACCTGAAGAGTGACCTGTCGGTGACCGTGCTTGATCGGCAGGCACTGAAGGAAGCCGGTGTCACCGAGTTCCGCGACCTGGACAAGCTGGCGCCCAACGTGAAGTTCAACGTGATGGGCCAGCTGAGCAACATGTTCATTTCCATCCGTGGCATCGAATCCAATCCCTTCCTGGTCAACCGCGCGTCGGTGTACATCGATGGCATTCCGTTCCGTGAGCTGAGCAACGCAGTACTCAACCAGGTTGAATCGGTTGAGGTGCTGCGGGGGCCGCAGGGAACCCTGTACGGCGCCAACAGCGAATCCGGGCTGGTGCTGGTGCGCACGCGCGGCCCGGCCGATACCCGCGAGGGTGAGGTGAACGTGCGCAGCACCTGGTTCGGCAACGGCAACGGTACGGCCGTGGATGGTTTCCTGGCTGGCCCGCTGGGCAAGGACGGCACGCTGTCGGGCTCGGTGGCGTTCATGGGCTCCGATGAGGATGCCTACTTGAAGAATCTGACCCCGTACGGCGCGCGCGGCGAAGTGAAAGAGGGCTACCTGCAGGGCAAGCTGCGCTGGCGTCCCAGCGATTACGTGACCGTCAACGCCTTGGCCTATCACCTGCGCACGCGCGCACCGGGCATGTTCGAGTACGAGTACCTGCCGCTGGATACCGGCCTGTACAACCGCACCTATGGCGACCGCCTCAATGGTGGCCGCCATGCAGGTGACTTCACCTACGTCAACGATGCGCCAAAGCGCACCGAAAAGGACGAGACCGTCGCAGGCCTGAGCGCGCAGTGGCAACTGCAGGCCGGCACCCTGGATGTGGCCGCCTCGTACCGCAGCGAGGAAGCCAGCTCGGCCGGCTACGACTTCGACATGACCGCCAGCTCCGCACTGGCCGGGTACATACATGACAAGAAGAATGCCTGGAATGCCGAGGCGCGCTTCAGCTCGCCCAGCGACCAGGCGTTGACCTGGATGGCCGGTGTATCGACGTACCGCATCGACAAGAATTCGATCCAGGGCACCTTCGTCGGCCCGGCGCTGCGGGGCCTGGACAGTTACAACCTGGCGCCGCGGCAGACCTCCAAGGGTGAGGACTACAGTGTTTTCGCGACCGCCAGCTACACGCTGCCGGCATTGCCGAAATTGACCGCCAGCCTCGGCATTCGCCACGAACAGGCCCGCCGTTCCACCGAGCAGCGTGCCGGATTCCTCGACCTGGGCGCGGGAGGCCTGGTGCGCTACCGCGACGCAGCCCTGGCGCATACGTTCTCGGCCACGTTGCCCCGCGTCTCGCTGCGGTATGACGCCAGCGATGATCTGTCGTTCTATGCGGCCTCGGCCAAGGGCTACATCCCCGGCGGCTTCAACCTGGCCGCCGCGCAGAGCGATGTGATCAACGACAAGGTGCTGCGCTACGAGTCCGAACGCATGTGGAGCCATGAGGTGGGTTTCAAGATGAACCTGGCTGGCGGTCGTGGCCATATCGGTGGTGCCCTGTTTCACATCAGCTCGGACAACTGGCAGGAAATCCAGGTGGCCACCGATGCCAACGGCCGGCCGATCTCGTCCGACTACGTGGGCTCGGATGCCTCGATACGGTCGCGCGGTGCAGAACTGGAAGGTGTGTTTGAAGTCGCGCCGGGGTTTACGGTGATGGCCAACGTCGGCTATGTCGATGCGACGTACACCAAGCTCTGGGTAAGTCCGCAGGAGAACCTCCACGGCAAGCGGGTCAAGCTGACGCCGCACTACACCGGCTACCTGGCAGCGCGGTATCAGTTCGACTCCGGCATCTATGCCCGGGTGGAATCGCAGTTCACCGGCTCCAGCGCGCTGGACGAGCGCAACCGCGCGTTCCAGCCGGCCGTGGCTGTGCTCGGCGTGCAACTGGGCTATGAGCGCGGGCCGTGGAGCACGCGCGTGTTCGTGCAGAACCTGACCGACAAGCGCCGCATCAATGGCCTGATCTTCGACAACCTGGCCTTCGGCCGCGACGGCAACTACTACGGGCCGGTGGACAGCCCGCGCATTGTCGGCGCCGAGGTCGGCTACCGGTTCTGAGCGGGCATCAGCCGGCGGGCCGCAGGGCCCGCCGGTTGCGCAGATGTGCAGTGGCCAGCATCACCCCACCACAGGCGGTGGCAGCGCCGTGCCAGAGCAGCGATTCCTTCAACGGCAGGTACAGCGAGGCGGACAGCAACAGGATCGCGCCTGCCAGGGCCACGCACAGCGGCAGGGCGCGTCGATGGCGCCGCTGGCCGGCGGCGGTGCTGAGCAGGGCGATCGACGAGGCCAGCAGCGCGAACAGCCATTCCCAGCGCGACATCACCAGCAGTGCGGTCATCGCGCCATGGCCAGGGTGCTGGAACGAGCGCAGCGCCATCATCGCCGCTGGCGTGAAGGCCAGCAGCAGGGGCAGGGCCACGCAATGCGCGGCACAGGCCAGCGACAGCCATGCGCCTGCCAGATCGAAACGGGGATGCCAGCGTGCCCAAGCTGGCGGTTGGGTGCGGGCCCTTGCGGGCGAGATCGGGATGTGGTCCATAATGTTACATAGTAACAATACGGAGCCGCCCGATGAAACGTTCTGCCGCCCTTCTGCTGCTGCTTGCTGCCCATTCTGCGAACGCCCACGACGTGCGCCATCACGGTGCTCATGTCCATGGCCAGGCCGATGTCGATCTGGCCGTGGACCAGGGAACGCTGGAACTGGCACTGCGTGCGCCCGGCATCGGCATCCTCGATTTCGAGCGACCCCCGGCCGACAGCCGCGAACAGGCCGCATTGGCGCGGGCGCGATCGATCCTGCAGAGCGGCAGCTGGGTCACGTTGCCGACCGCTGCGCAGTGCCGGTTGGACCATGCCGAGGCGACGGCGGAGGGCTTTGCGCCAGTGGCTGTGGCAGCACAGCCAGGCCAGCACACGCACGCTGGATTCACCGCCGCACTGCGCTACCACTGCGCCAACCCGGCAGCACTGCGCGGGCTGGCATTGTCACTGCCTACGCTGTTTCCGGGGCTGCACGAGGTGATCGTCAACACCGCAACATCGACCGGGCAAGGGCGCAGCGTGGTTACTGCTGACAGCCTGCGGGTGCCGCTGGCGCCATGAACGACGATGCCATCATCGACCTGCAGGGCGTGCAGTTCGGCTACGCGGGCCGCGCGGTGCTGGACATCGCACAGCTGCAGGTGCGCGCAGGCAGCAACGTGCTGCTGCGCGGGACCAGCGGCTCGGGCAAGAGCACGCTGCTGGGCCTGCTGGCGGGCATTCTGCTGCCGGCCAGCGGCAGCATCCGGGTTGCCGGCCATCGGGTGAACACGCTCGGTGCCGCCGCGCGCGATCGTTTCCGTGCCGACCAGCTGGGCGTGATCTTCCAGCAGTTCAACCTGCTGCCGTTCCTGAGCGTGCGCAACAACATCGCCCTGGGCGTGCGCTTTTCGCCATTGCGCAACGCGCGCATTGAAGGTGGGCTGGACGCGGAAATCGCGCGTCTGCTGCGTGCGCTGCAGCTCGATCCGGCACTGATGCCGCGCGCGGCAGGCACGCTCAGCGTCGGCCAGCAGCAGCGCGTTGCCGCTGCCCGTGCCCTGATCGGTCGCCCGGCGGTACTGCTGGCCGACGAACCGACCTCGGCGCTGGATCCCGAAGCGGCCACGGCGTTCGTGCAGCTGATGTCCGCGCAGTGCCGCGCCGCTGGCACCACCGCGCTGGTGGTCAGCCACGATGACCGCCTGCAGCCGTTGTTCGACCAGGTGGTGTCGCTGGGTGATCTGAACCGGGCAGGGGGTGCACATGTTTGAGTTGGCCTGGGCCAGCCTGCGCAGCCGCGCCTTGAGCGTGAGCCTGACCGTGCTGGTCATCACCCTGAGCGTGGTCCTGCTGCTGGGCGTGGAGCGCATCCGCACGCAGGCCCACGAAGGCTTTGCCAGCACCGTCTCGGGTACGGACCTGATCGTGGGCGCACGCTCGGGGCCGGTGAACCTGCTGCTGTACTCGGTCTTCCACATCGGCGACCCGACCAACAACGTGTCCTGGCAGTCCTACCAGGAACTGTCCGCGCTGCCGCAGGTGAAATGGGCGGTGCCGCTGTCGCTGGGCGATTCCTGGCGTGGCTATCGGGTGATCGGCACCACCGCCGGTTATTTCGAACATTACCGGCATGGCGCAGGGCATGCGCTGGCATTCGCGCAGGGCCAGCCGTTCGACGACCTGTATGACGCGGTGGTCGGCGCCGAAGTCGCGCAGGCCGCGCACATCGGCCTGGGCACTGAGATCGTGCTGGCCCATGGCACCGGTGCGGTAACGCTGGCCACGCATGCCGACAAGCCGTTCCGCGTGGTCGGCATCCTGCAACGTACCGGCACGCCGGTGGATTCGTCCGTGCTGGTGTCATTGCCGGCGATCGAAGCGATCCATGTCGATTGGCGCTCCGGCGTGCAGTTGCGCAGCCAGCATGTCAGCGCAGAACAGGCACGGCAGCTTGATCTGACCCCGACCAGCATCACCGCCTTCATGCTCGGGCTGAACTCGCGCATCGCCACCTTCGGCGTGCAGCGCAGCATCAACGAGTATCCAGACGAAGCACTGCAGGCGATCCTGCCCGGCGTGACGTTGCAACAGCTGTGGCAGTCGCTGGGCACTGCCGAGCGCGCGCTGCAGCTGATCAGTGCGATGGTGGTGCTGCTGGGCATGGTGTCACTGATGGCGCTGCTGGTATCGACGCTGCAGGAACGCCGCCGTGAGATGGCGGTGCTGCGCGCCACCGGTGCGCGTCCGGCCTATGTGGCCTGCCTGCTGGTCGTTGAGGCCGTGGCCACTGCAGCAATGGCCTGCGCGTTGGCGCTGGCGGTGCTGACCTGTGCCAGCGCGGCCGGGCGCAGCTGGGCGCTGGCCAATTTCGGTCTGTCGATCACCCACGTCTGGCCGGACGCGCGCGAACTGGCCTGGGTGGGCGGCGTGCTGCTGATCAGCGCGGTTGCCGGCCTGCTGCCTGCGCTGCTGGCCTACCGGCGCACCCTGGCCGATGGCCTGGCGCCTGCGTCGTGAGCGCGGGCGTGCGCTGGTTGCTGCTGGTTGCGGCAATGCTGTTGGTTGCCTGCACGCGGCCGACCGATACCGGTGTGCAGGCACTGCCGCCGTCGCCGGTACAGAGCAATGCTGGCACGCAAAGCGAGCAGGAACTGGACTGGCTGCAGATGCTGCCCAGCGACGAACTGGCAGCACTCGAGCGCGGTGAGGGGCCGGAGGTGCAGCACAACGGCAACCGGCGCATGGCCCAGTTCGGTACGTTCCGTACGGTGGACGCGGTACTGGATCGCGCAGTGCGGTTGCCGGGCTACGTAGTTCCTTTGGCCAATGCGGCAGATGGCCGACTGGTCGAATTCCTGTTCGTGCCGTACTACGGCGCGTGCATCCACGTGCCACCGCCGCCACCGAACCAGATCGTGCATGTGCTGCTGCCGCGGCCGATCGCCATGCCCGACATGTACTCGCCGTTCTTCCTGGCCGGTGTGCTGCGCGCCGAGCGGGTGGACGATGATCTTGCCGGCTCCGCCTACAGCATGGCCGACGCCGAACTGAGGCCTTATGAACCGTAGCGCGAAGCTGCTTGGCGGTGTGCTTGCCGCTGTACTGCTGGCCAGTTGTGGCCGGCCCGCCGTGGACGCCTCACCGCCACAGGCCAACAATGCTGCTGCGTCGCCGGTGGCGGCGTCTGCAGTGATCGACCGCTGGGACGCGCTGATGCCCGAAGAGGACAGCTTCCAGCGTCCACCGCCGCAGATCGGGCTGTCGCGTGGCAATGGCATTGACGGGGTGGGGGGCTTGATCGACGATACGGGGTCGGGCTCGCTGCCTGGGCAGGTCATCGATCACTCCAGCCCGCTACGTGCGCAGCAGTTCGGCTCGTCGGCGGTGGTCGATGGCGTGGATGGACGGGCGCTGGACCTGGATGGCTATGTGGTGCCGCTGGCGATGAACGACGCCGGGCAGGTGGACGAACTGCTGTTCGTGCCGTTCTATGGCGCGTGCATCCACGTGCCGCCGCCACCGCCGAACCAGATCATCCATGTCACCCTGGCCAGCCCCATCACGATGGGCGCGCTGTGGGATCCCTACCGGCTGTCAGGGCGCCTGCAGGTGAAGCACTTCGAAGCGGATATCGCCAGCGCGTCCTATGACGCTGCTGCAGCGACGCTTTCCGCGATCAACCGATGACGAGCACCCGATGACGAGGCGCCGCGCACGCACCGTCGCGCTGCTGATGGCGGTGTTGCTGCTGGCAGGCACCGGGGTGGCGCTGCTGTGGAACGCAACGCACGCGCCCTCGCCACCGGCCGTTGCATTTCCCGCACCAGTGGCGGAAGCGCAGGCACGCATCGAACATCACCTGGCGGCCGACAAGGCCTTTCGTGATGACCTGCTGTTCCTGCTGGTGGCGACGCTGCGCGACCGCTGCGAACCCGCGCAGGCGGGAGTGCTGGCGCGCATGGCCAACCGTGCGTCGCTGCCGGTGCTGGCGGCGGTCAGCGCCGTGACCGCGCAGGATGCGAGCCTGGACCGACCCATCTACCAGTACATCCAACACCGCGCCGACGCCACCGGCTGCGGTCAGCCACTGCGCGTGCCGGCAGGCGAAGGCGGCACTATCGAGGTGGACATTGAACAGTACGCGCGCACGTTCCCGGACAGCTACTTCGATCCGCAGCGCAGCAGCGTGCCGCGTGAGTTCGGCGCGCGTCCGTTGGCGGAACGCGCCGGCAACGCCTGCAACAGCGTGGTCTATTCGGTGCTGCCGCTGGGAGGGGTCGATTGGCGCTGCAGCACGCTGCGCAGCAACGCCCGCGCGCGGGTGCGTGCGCTGTGCGAAGAGGAGATGCAGCGCCAGCACGGCCATCTGCGGGGAGAGCTGGATGCCGCAGTGGGACGCGCCATGCAGGACCCGATCGTGCAGGCGGTCGCTGCCTTGCCTGCGGAGTGCAGGTAGGCCCCGGGTCATGAGGCAGGGAGCATTGCACCTCCCGGCAGCTGAATGGATCTGACTGGTAACCCTATAACTATACAGGATGTCCTGTATAGTTATGGATGTACTCCTTCCCCATCCAGGTTCCCATGGCTCTCTCCCAGCCCTTGGACGGTGCTCCGTCCCTGTCGCGCGCCCGACGCTGGTCGCTGCTGTTCACCGTTGCCGCCGGCCTGCTGCTGGTCACGCTGGACAACTCGGTGCTGTATACCGCGCTGCCGACCCTGACCGAGGAGCTGTCGGCCAGTGCCGGGCAGGCGCTGTGGATCATCAATGCCTACCCGCTGGTGATGGCCGGCCTGCTGCTGGGGGCGGGCACCCTGGGCGACCGCATCGGCCATCGCCGGATGTTCCTGGTCGGGCTGGTGGTGTTCGGCATCGCCTCGTTGGCAGCGGCGTTCTCTGCAACCGCAGGGCAGCTGATCGCCGCGCGTGCCTTCCTCGCCGTGGGTGCGGCGGCGATGATGCCGGCCACGCTGGCCTTGATCGGGCTCAGCTTCCATGAAGAACGCGAGCGCAACATCGCCATCGCGATCTGGGGTTCGGTGGCCATCGTCGGTGCGGCGCTGGGGCCGATCATCGGTGGCTTGCTGCTGCAGCACTTCTGGTGGGGCTCGGTGTTCCTCATCAATGTGCCGGTGGTAGTGGTCGCTTTCATCGCGACCCTGCTGCTGGCGCCGGAAGGGCAGCGCGACAGCACCCGCCCATGGGACCTGCTGTCCTCGCTGCTGGCACTGGCCGCGCTGTCGGGCCTGGTACTGGCGATCAAGTCGCTGATCGCCACGCCGCCCTCGTACAGCGTGGGCGCGGTCTCGCTGCTGCTGGCGATCATCTCCGGCATCGCCTTCAGCCGCCGCCAGCAGCAGTTGCCGTATCCGCTGCTGGATTTCGCCATCTTCCGCAATCCGGCCTTCCTTGCCGGCACCCTGTCGGCGGTGTTCACCCTGTTTGCGATGGCAGGGCTGCAGCTGCTCACCACCCAGCGTTTCCAGCTGGTGGCCGGCCTCAGCCCGTTGCAGGCGGGCCTGCTGGTATCGGTGGCGGCGCTGGGCAGCCTGCCCAGCGCGTTGCTGGGCGGCAGCGTGCTGCATCGCGTCGGCCTGCGTCCGCTGATCTGCGGCGGCCTTGCGGCCGGTGCGGTAGGTGTGGGCGTGGTGGCGCTGGGCTTCCCGCATGGGCTGGGCTGGGTGGTGGCCGGCATGGCGATCACCGGCTTCGGCATGGGTGCTGCCATCTCGGTGGCGTCCACCGCCATCCTCAACAACGTGCCGCCGCATCGTGCGGGCATGGCCTCGTCGGTGGAGGAAGTGTCCTACGAGTTCGGCGGTCTGCTGGCCGTCGCGCTGCTGGGCAGCCTGAGCGCTGCGATGTATGGCGCTTTCCTGCCGGAGTCGGCGGGTATTCCCGCCGCCGCGCGCGGGGGCTTCGCCCAGGCGCTGCACGTGGCGCGTGAGGTGGGGCAGGGCGAGTGGTTCGCGCTGGCCACCGCGGCCTACGATCGCGGTTACCAGATCGTGCTGCTGGTGATCAGTGCGGTGCTGGCGGCCGGCGCGGCGATCATCGCGCGCCTGCTGCGTGGACGCGCCGGTGGCCGCGACGGCGCCGCCGATCGCGTAAAATAACGGCATGAGAACCAGCAAGCGCGAGCGCATCCTCGACGCCGCCGTCAGCGTGATCAACCGCGACGGCGTGCGTGCGGTCACCTTTGAATCGGTGGCGGCCGAAGCGCAGTTGACCCGTGGCGGCCTGCTGTACCACTTTCCCTCGCGCGAAGCGTTGCTGCGCGGCATCGACGAGCACCTGGTGCAGAGCTGGGAAGCATCGATGGAGGCGCTGCTGGGCAAGTCGGCCGGCGAGGCCACTGCGCTGGAGCGCTACCAGACCTTCGTGCGTGTGTCGGCGCAGAGTGCCACCCGGGCCGAGCTGATGTTCATGCTGGACTCGGTGGACCCCGAATTCCCCAGCGAGCGGCCGTGGGCACCGGTGGTGCAGCGCTGGGCGCCTTCGCCACCGGCCGCCGGCAGCGACGATCCGGCGGCGCTGGATAATTTCGTGGCGCGGCTGGCCGCCGATGGCCTGTGGATCTACGAGGCCATGTACGAAGGCCAGCTGGACGAGAACGTGCGCGCGCAGGTGACCGAACGGATCGGCGGGCTGCTCTCTCCCGAGCGGTCCCGCAAGGCGTAGCAGCCAGTCCATCCGCTGAGGGCGCCCGTCAGGCAGGCGGATGCCCGTGCAGGCCATCCCCCTGCAGCCGTTCCGGGTGGGTATACACGTTGAAGCCTTCTTCGCGGGCGAAGCCCACCAGGCACAGGCCGGCACTGCGGGCCAGATCGATGGCGAGCGCAGTGGGGGCCGAGACGGCGGCCAGTACGCTGGCACCGGCGCGCGCGGCCTTGCTGACCATTTCGTAGCTGGCACGGCTGGATACCACCAGCAGGCCGCCATCGATGCTGTGTTCGTTGTGGTGCAGTGCACCGATCAGCTTGTCCAGCGCATTGTGGCGGCCGACGTCTTCGCGCACCCAGCCGATGCGGCCACTGGCATCGGCCCAGGCCGCTGCATGGGTCGAACCACTGGCAGCATTCATCGGCTGGCGTAGGGCCAGCCCAGCCAATGCCCGCTGCAGTGCAGCCGTCTGATACGTGCGGCGGTCCTTTACCTGAGGCAGCGGACGCAGCACGTCCTCCAGCTGGCGTGCACCGCACAACCCACAGCCGCCGCGACCAGGCAGCAGGCGCCCGTTGTCAGGATCCAGTGCGGCGCCGGGGGCGTCGGCGGACACGCTCATATTCAGCTCGATGCCCTCCAGTTGTGGTTGCAGCTGGATGGACAGCAACTGGTCAAGACGCTCGATCAACCCTTCGCTGAGCGAGAAGCCCAGCGCGAAATCCTCCAGGTCGCATGGCGTGGCCATCATCACCGCGAAGGCCGCGCCGTTGTAACGCATCGCCACCGGTACTTCTTCGGCGATCGTATCCACCCGTTGCTCCTGCCCCGTGCTGCGCCAGCGTTGCAGCGTGCGCAGGGCCGTGCCGGCGGGCGGGGGCGAAGGCAACGTCGATCCGGGCATGCGGCACATCCTGGGCAAAGCAGAAGGGCAGGCTACGCTCGGAGGATAGCGCAGCCATCCAGTGAAGACGCGGCGGTAACCGTTGCCATGGCAGCCTGCTGTACCCGGGCCGGGCCATGGCGCCGGGGTTGCCGGTGTGCTTGACTGGCCACGGCAGCCGGGCGCGAGCCTGGCTCTGCTGGCAGGCACTCCACCAACGCAGGTTCCCGACCATGTCCGAACAGAAGCCGCCGCGTTACAAGCCTTACAACCAACCGGCAGGCGGCTGGGGGGCCGCCGGTGCGACCGCCAAGGTGCTGCTGCAGCAGAGCGTGATCGGCAAAGGATCCAAGGCGCTGCTGGCGATGAACCAGCCGGGCGGATTCAAATGCCCCAGCTGCGCCTTCCCCGATGCTGACCACCGCAAGAAGCTGGAATTCTGCGAGAACGGTGCCAAGGCCCTGGCCTGGGAAGCGACCCAGCACCGGGTGACCCGTGAGCTGTTCGCCCAGCACACCGTCACCGAGCTGATGGCGCAGACCGATTACTGGTTGGAGCAGCAGGGCCGGCTGACCGAGCCGATGCGCTACGACGCCGCCACCGATCACTACGTGCCCTGCGAATGGGACGAGGCGTTTGCACTCATCGGTCGTCATCTGCAGGCGCTGGACAACCCCGACCAGGCCGAGTTCTACACCTCCGGCCGCACGCCCAACGAGGCGGCGTTCCTGTATTCGATCTTCGTGCGCGAGTTCGGTACCAACAACTTCCCGGACTGCTCGAACATGTGCCACGAGCCGACCAGCCGCGGCTTGCCGCCGGCGATCGGCGTGGGCAAGGGCACCATCGTGCTGGACGACTTCGAACACGCCGAGGCGATCTTCGTGATGGGCCAGAACACCGGCACCAACTCGCCGCGGATGATGAGCAACCTGGTGGAAGCGCGCAAGCGCGGTGTGCCGATCGTGGCGGTCAACCCGATGCCGGAGCGTGCCCTGATCCGCTTCACCGAACCGCAGGACGTGGTGCAGATGGCCACGTTCGGTTCCACCGAGATCACCAGCGAGTTCGTGCACGTCCGTATCGGCGGTGACCTTGCGCTGATCAAGGGCATGATGAAGGTGATGTTCGAGCGCGAAGCCCAGGGTGAGTCGGTGCTGGATCATGCCTTCCTGGCCGAACACACCGTTGGCCTGGAGGCGCTGCGCGAGGACGTGCTGGCGCAGGACTGGGATGAGATCGTGCGGGTGTCGGGCATCGCACAGGAACAGATCCGGCGCTGCGCGGAAATCTACATCCGTTCGCAGGCGACGGTCATCTGCTATGGCATGGGCCTGACCCAGCACCAGCAGGGGTCGCGGCTGCTGCAGCAGGTGGCCAACCTGTTGTTGCTGCGCGGTAATTTCGGCAAGCCGGGCGCGGGTATCGGTCCGATCCGTGGCCATTCCAACGTGCAGGGCGACCGCACCGTCGGCATCGATGAGAAGCCCACGGCGCGCTACCTGGATCGCGTGCAGCAGGTGTTTGGTTTCGATCCGCCGCGCGAGCACGGCCACCATGTGGTCGAGTCGATCGCGGCGATGCTCGATGGCAGCGCCAAGGTGTTCATCGGCATGGGCGGCAACTTCATCCATGCCGTGCCCGATACCGAGCGCGCCTACCAGGCCATGCGCAGACTGGAACTGACCGTGGGCATCGCCACCAAGCTCAACCGGGGGCATCTTGTGCACGGTCGCGACGCGCTGATCCTGCCGGTGGTGGCGCGCTCGGAGTGGATCCGCACGCCGAAGGGCGAGCAGTTCGTCACCATCGAAGATGCGATGTCCAACGTGACGGCGTCGCGCGGCGTGCTGGAGCCGGCCAGCGACCACGTGCTGCCGGAGGTGGAGATCGTCTGCCGGATGGCGATGGCAACGTTGCCGGACAGCAAGGTGGACTGGGCCGCGTACATGCATGATTACGGCCCGATCCGCGACCTGATCGCGGCCGTCTACCCGGACATCTATGCCGGCTTCAACGAGCGCATCCAGGCACTGCACGGTTTCCACCTGGATATTCCGCCGCGCCGGCGCGTGTGGCCGACCCCGAACGGCAAGGCCAACATCCTCGTCATGCCAGGCCTGGAAGTGAACGCGGTAGTCGATGACCCGGAGATGCTGCGGCTGGCCACGGTGCGTTCGCACGATCAGTACAACACCACCATCTACAGCTACAACGACCGCTACCGGGGCGTGTACAACGACCGCATGGTGGTGTTCATGAACATCGAGGACCGTCTGGCGCGCGGGCTCGGCAAGGAAGCCCTGGTAAGCCTGGAAACGATCAGCGACGACGGCGTGACGCGGCGAATCGAAGGCCTGACCGTGCTTGACTACCCGATGCCGCGCGGGGCGCTGGCGGGCTACTACCCGGAGCTCAACCCCCTGCTGCCGCTGGACTACTACGATCGGATCAGCGGTACGCCAGCGGCGAAATCCATTCCGGTACGGATGCGCGCGCAGGTCGACGTGCCCGCGTAGGCGCCGATCCTACAATTGCTCGTTGTCGCTCAGCACGATGCTGCCATCCAGCAGCACCGGCACCATCTGGGTCCAGCCCTTGGCGTTGTAGTCGAGGCTGACCAGGTACACCCAGCCGCGCGCTGCGTCCTCGCTCTGCGGCGCAGCGCCGGCGGTGAACCGCTGCAGGCTTACCTCGGAGACCACGAAGTCATCGCCGGGATAACGCAGGCGCGCGTGGGCCAGTGCTGCCGCCGCAGCTTGATGCACCGACAGCGGCGGCTCGGCGCGCGCCGGGTCGAACGCGGGAAGCGTTCGCAACCGCGTCCCGCTTACCTGCCAGCGCTCATGGGTGTCGTCACCATCGCCGCTGGACAGCACGGTCCATTGGCGTTCGCCTGCCATGGCCGGAAGGCTCAGCAACGCGGACAGCAGGAGGGCAGCAGAGGCGAAGCGGGCAGGCATGGAAAGGCTCCAATGAACGTCATGCATGATGACAGCAGGCAGCGGCGACGGGCGCATCGTGCGTCGGCTATCATCAGCCCGTGGATATATCCGGCCTGCTGCTGCGACTGATGCTGCTCCTGACCCTGGTGCTGAATGCACCGGCGCTGGCGCTTGCCTCGGGCGGCTTCAACGGTCAGTCCGGCGGCGGTCATTGCGATGGCCCCCACGAGATCGCCGACGCTGCGATCTCTGTCACCCCCGCCTGCTGCGATGAACGGAACGCAGCCGCGTGCAGCAGCGAGGATTGCGAGTGCGTGCCGGCGAGTGTGGCCATGCTGCCGTCGGCGGCAAGCCTTGCTGCATGGCCGCTGCGTGCAGTGCCCGGCGACGCGCTGCCGCCGGCTCATCCCGCGCCTGCGCTGCCTCACCTGATTCGTCCGCCGATCGCCTGATCGCGCGCAGGTTGCGTACCTGCCGTCCTGCAGTACCCCTCATCTACTTGACCCACGCGCATCCGTCGCGTGGATGGCAGGCGCTCGCGCCTGCGATTGCAAAGGAAAACCTGATCCATGAACCGCATTCTTTGCCTGAGCCTGTTGCTCACCCCCATTCTGCTGGCCACCGCCTGCGCGCGTGCCTCCGAAGAGGCCGTGTCCTCGCCCGCAACCGCAACCGCCTCGGCGGTCGAGGCGACGGCCGGAGCGACGATCGACCGGGAGCTTCCGTTGGCCATCGTGCACAAGACGGCCAGTTGCGGTTGCTGTGGCGTGTGGGCCGACCACCTGAAGGCTGCCGGCTTCGCGGTTGAGATACGCGATACCGATGACATGCATCCGGTCAAGCAACGGCTCGGCGTACCGGCCGGCAAGGCGTCCTGCCATACCGCCGAGATCGGTGGCTATGTGGTGGAAGGCCATATTCCGGCCAGCGACATCAAGCGCCTGCTGAAGGAAAGGCCGACGGCACGTGGCCTGGTGCTGCCGGGAATGCCGGCTGGATCTCCGGGCATGGAAATGCCTGATGGCCATGTGCAGCCGTATACCGTGGAGCTGGTGCTGGCCGATGGCAGCACCCAGCCTTTCGCACAGCACGGGCCGGGTGGCTGACAAGGTGTAGCGGGCGCGGCGGCGGATCGCCGCCGCGCCTGGTCAACGCTGATTTTCGCGTTGCTTCTTCAACTGCGCGTCGAAATTGCGTTCGGCCGAGTCGGCGTAGTCCTGGCAGGTCATTGCCTTGGCTCCTGCCGATGTGCCCGCTGCGTAGTTCCAGCCGCTGGCGCCGGGATGCGGGGTCAGCAGAACATCGCAGGGCAGGGCGCGCACCGTGGCGAAGCTGCGGCGATAGTCCTCGATCAGGTGCGGGTAGCGCGGGTTGGCCTGCAGCTGATAGCCCGGCGCACTCAAACTGTCGGCGTAGACCATGCGCACCGGCTTGCCGCCCCGGGTGTCGGTCCAGGTCCAGGCGGTGCTGCCCGGGGTATGGCCGGGCACGAAGTGCGCGGTGAAGTCGACGCCACCGAGCGAGACCACCTCGCCATCCATGATGATCCTGTCCGCCGTTGCCGGCGGATAGGTGATGTCGTCGCCGAAGTGCAGGTCGTTGCTGCCGCCACGTGCCAGCAGTACCGCAGATTCGGCATTTGCGACGATCTGCGCAGCGGTACTGCGCTTGAGCGCAGCAACCGGGCCGGCGTGATCGGCGTGGGCATGACTGAGCAGGATCAGGCGCAGATCCTGCGGCGCAACGCCGCGCGCTTTCATGTTGCGCAGCAGGTGGTCGGCCATCTGCGGCATGCCGCCATCGAGCAGCACCGCGCCCTGCGGCGTCTGCACCAGCAGTGCGGTCAGGTCTTCGGTGCCGATCTGCCAGGTGTGATCGGCAATCTGCAGCGGCGCCATCGGCTGCAGCCAGGAGGCATCAACGGTGTAGGCACGCAGTTGCGGCAGCGCTGGTTCGGCGGCAGAGGCCGCAGCGGGAAGCAGGGCAGCGAGCGTGATGGCGAGGGTCTGCAAGCGCATGGGAGGGCACCGATGAAGGAGGCCCAGAAACTAGCATGGGCCTCCTTCGTCGCGTCACGCATAGAATTCATGGCACCCATAAGGGCGCCGCAGCTCAGTAGCGGTACTGCTAGCCCAGCGTAAGCGCCCGCCGGCCCCGACGGCGGTCAATGGCATTGTTCGCCGCCCCGGGAAGGTGATTCCATGATCCCCCTCTGCAGCGCATACTCCGCCGCAGATAGGATGCACTGCACTATCCGGGAGAGTGACCATGCACGTGCTTCTGGTGATCGTCGGCGGGTTCCTGCTGCTGGCCGTCTTCGCGCTGTTCGGCAGGCTCTGGAGCACAAGCAGCCCCCAGCTGCCAACGGCGCTGCTGGCCTTCATCGGCACCTGGCTGCTGGTATCGGTGGCCAACATGTGGGTGGGGGTCAGCCGGGCGGGCTATACGGTGCGCGAGGAGTTGCCGATCCTGCTGCTGGTGTTTGCCGTGCCGGCGCTGGTGGCCGGTGTCATCTTCTGGCGGCTGGGCCGCTGAACCGAGGATCCGTGATGCCGGCAACGCCCCGTCTTCCTGCCCTGCGTCGTCGCGACGGCCATCATGCACGGGTGACCTACGAAGAACTGTTCTTCGACCTGGTCTATGTGTTCGCGGTCACCCAGCTCAGCCACCACCTGCTGCACCACCTGGGCCTGCTGGGCGTGCTGCAGACGCTGGTGTTGTGGTTTGCGGTCTGGCTTGGCTGGCAGTACGCGTGCTGGGTCAGCAACTGGTTCGACCCGGAGGCGCCGCGTATCCGTGGCCTGTTGTTCGTCACGATGCTGCTGGCGTTGCTGATGTCTTCGTCCATCCCGGAAGCCTTTGCCGGTCGCGCCTGGATGTTCGCCGGTGCCTACGCCACGATGCAGGTAGGGCGGACGCTGTTTGTGCTGCTGGAAGTAGGGCGCTCGCACCCGCTGGCCGCCAACTTCAGGCGCATGCTGGCCTGGGTCAGCGTTTCGGCCTGTTTCTGGCTGGCCGGTGCATCGGTCGAGGGCAATGCGCGGCTGGCATTGTGGGCGGTGGCTGTCGCCTGCGAGTACATCTCACCGATGTTCGGCTTCGCGTTTCCGGGCCTTGGCCGTTCGCGTACCCGCGAGTGGACCATCGAAGGTGGGCACCTGGCCGAGCGCTGCCAGTTGTTCGTGATCGTCGCATTGGGTGAGACGTTGCTGGCAACCGGCGGCGTGCTGAGCGAGGTGGAGCACTGGAGTGGCGCGGTGGTGTCGGCAGTGCTGGCGACCTTTGCCGGTACGATCGCGATGTGGTGGCTGTACTTCGGCATCTCCAGCCGCGACGCCACCGACACCATCACCCGTTCCGACGACCCGGGCCGCATCGGCGCCTACTTCCACTACGTGCACGCCCTGCTGATCGCCGGCATCATCGCTACCGCCGTTGGCAACGACCTGGTGATGGACGAACCGGAGGCGAGGGTGACCCTGTCGTATGCCGCGATGCTGGCAGCGGGGCCGTTGATCTACCTGCTGGGCAGCGCACTGTACAAGCGGGCGGTCTACGGCCGCGTGCCGCGCTCGCACCTGGTGGGGGCAGGGGTTCTGGTCGTGCTCGGCTTCGTGCTGCCATGGATGCACCTGCTGGCGGCAGGGTGGCTGACCAGCATCGTGCTGCTGGTGGTGGGGCTGGCCGATACACGGTTGAAACGGAACATCGCAGCGGCGCGTACGTAACGGCCCCAGCTCAGCGAAGGGCAGCGGCCATCATCGCCAGCTTGCCCACGGTGTGCGCGCAGGCGTGAAGCGGCCATGCCATCCCCCGCAATGGATGAACAGCTCGCGCCGGTGTCGCATACATTGACCGCGCGCAGCAGGGCCACGTAGGCGGTCATGGCGCAGCGGCCTGCAGCCGGTCGTACATGCGCACCAGATCGACCAGCGTGCGTGCTTCCATCTTGCGCATGACCTGCGCGCGACGCACCTTCACGGTGATCTCGCTGACCCCCAGGTCGGCGGCGATCTGCTTGTTCAGGCGGCCGCGCACCACGCCGGCAACCACCTCGCGCTCGCCGGCGTTCAAGGTGCCCCAGCGCAGCTGCAATGCCCCCAGCGCATCACCGTCGCGGCGCCGCTGGCGATCGATCCCGATGCCCCTGTGGATCGCGTCCAGCAGTTCCTGGTCGCGGAACGGCTTGGTCAGGAATTCGATGGCGCCGTCCTTGATCGCATTGACGCCCATGGCGATGTCGCCGTGGCCCGTGATGAACACCACCGGCAGGTGCAGATCGTGGCTGGCCATGCTGCGATGGAAATCCAGTCCGCTCTGCCCGGGCATGCGCACGTCCAGCACCAGGCATGACGGAGCGTCGTCCCGCGGGTGGGCAAGGAATTCCCCGGTGGAGGCGAAGGCCCGCACCTGCAGGCCCATCGAGGCCAGCAGGTCCTCCAGCGCGGCGCGCACCGAGGCGTCGTCGTCGATCACATAGACGATCGGTGACGGTTCCATAGGTGCTGTGGTGGGTTTACGCATGCGCAGCCTCCGTGGCCGTGGGCAGCTCGAAGATGAAGCAGGCGCCGCCACCGGCCGGTCGTTCGGCGCGGATATGGCCGCCGTTGGCTTCGATCATCGAGCGGCTCAGGCTGAGGCCCAGGCCGAGGCCGTTGGCCTTGGTGGTCCAGAATGCATCGAATACGCGGTCAGTCTGCTCCGAGGGCAGGCCGACACCACGATCGCGCACGCTCAGGCTGACGTGGCCGCGGCCATCGTACGCTGTCACCAGGGACAGCCTGCGCTCGCTTACGGGCGTGTCCGACATCGCATCGACGGCGTTGAGGATGAGGTTGCCGATCACCTGCTGCACCTGTACGCGATCGGCGTGGGCAGGTGGCAGGTCGCTGCCCAGCACCAGCGCCACCGTCACACCATGCTGTTCCAGTTCGCTGCGCGAGAGTGCCAGCATTTCCTCCACGGCCAGGCTGAGGTCGAAGGCCTGGCGCTCTGGCGCGGCGCCTTGGGTCAGGCCACGGATGCGGGCAATCACGTCACTGGCGCGATGGGCGTCGGCGACGATGCGGGCGATGGTCTGGCGCGCCTTGTCCAGGTTCGGCGGTTCCTGGGCCAACCAGCGCTGGCTGGCTTCGGCGCTGCTGGCGATGGCCGCCAGCGGCTGGTTCACTTCATGTGCGATGGAGGTGGTCAGCTCGCCGACGGTGGAGGCGCGCGCCACCCGCAGCAGTCGCGCCTGTGCATCCTGCACCGCGGCCTTGGCCGCTTCCATCTTCAATGCCAGGTAGGTGGTGATGCCGATCACCAGCATGCCGATCGCTGAATTGACCAGGCCGATACGGTAGGTGCCGAAGCGGGTCAGGAAGAAGCTGAGGCCGGTCAATGCGATGCAGACTGCCGCAAGGGCGATGAGGCCGCGGGCGGGAAGCCGCCGCGACGCTGCCAGGATCACCGCCGCGTAGAAGCAGGCGGCAGCAACGGCGTAGTCGGTAACCGTATCGACCAGGAAGATGGCCGCCATCACGATGATCAGGGCCAGCACGACCAGTGGGCGGCGGGGCGACAGCGATGGCATCGGGACAGCTCCCTGGCGTGGGTGGAAAGGATAGCAAAGCGCTGTTCAGTAGATGCCGACCTTGGTCGGCATGCCCCAGAGAGATGCAGGGTAGTGCCGGCCGCTGGCCGGCATCTGCAGGGTGTTCCCGCAGTTCATGAGGTTGAAGGCCAGCGGCCGGCACTACTCCTCCAGGCTGGCGTTCCAGAATCCCTGCAGCACGCCCGGCGTGGCGGCCAGCGCTGCCAGCACTGCATCCAGTTCAGCGCCATCGACCGTGGTGGCGTACAGCACCGCTTCGATCTCGACATCGCGCTCGCCGAACGGCCGCTGGTCGACCGCGCGTACCGGGTACTGCGCCTGCTCCAGCAACAGCAGCAGCCGGTCCAGCACCTCGGCCTGCTGCTCACGCTGGCAGACCACGTTGATGGCATAGATGGCCTCGCTGAACGCCTCCGGCAGCGGTTGCCGCTGGATGCGGTTCACCACCGGCCGCAGCAGGGTATTGGCAGCCAGCACGAACACCGCAGCCAGTACCGCTTCAGGCAGCAGCTTGATGCCGGCGCAGGCGCCGACCGCCGCCGAGCCCCACAGCGTGGCGGCGGTGTTCAGGCCCGACACCTGGGCGCCATCCTTCATGATCGCGCCGGCACCGAGGAAGCCGACGCCGGAGATCACGTAGGCCACCACGTGCAGTGGCGACGGCGGCCCGCCGTACAGGTCGTGGAAGCGCACGGCCAGGTCGACGAACACCGCTGCACCCACCGCTACCAGCGTATTGGTGCGCAGGCCGGCAGTGCGCTGGCGGAACTGCCGCTCCAGGCCGATCAGCGCACCCAGCACGAAGGCGACGGACAGGCTGATCAGCGAGCTGAGGGTGGCGCCCGCGTTGAACGCGGGCAGGTGGGGGTTGAAGTCCATGATGCGTCTCCCTGCGCCGGCGCGCTTACTGCCAGCCGTAGCGGCGGATGTAGAGCTTCTTCAGCGCGGTGGTCAGCACCGCATAGCCGAACAGGATCGCCACCAGGAACGGCCAGTAACCGGCCGGCAGTGCCTGCAGCTTGAAGTAGCCGGCCAACGGGCTCATCGGCAGGATCACGCCGATGGCCATGATCGCCCCGGTCATCAGCAGCAGCGGCGGTGCGGCGATGCTCTGCAGGAACGGTACCTTGGGCGTGCGGATCATGTGCACGATCAGCGTCTGGGTCAGCAGCCCGACCACGAACCAACCCGACTGGAACAGGCCCTGGTCGGCCGGCGTGCGTGCATCGAACACGTACCACATCAGGGCGAAGCAGCTGAGGTCGAAGATCGAGCTGATCGGACCGAAGAACACCATGAAGCGGCCGATGTCCGCCGGGTTCCACTTCAGCGGCCTGCGCACCAGCTCCTCATCCACGTTGTCGAAGGGAATGGCGATCTGCGAGATGTCATACAGCAGGTTCTGCACCAGCAGCTGCAGCGGCAACATCGGCAGGAAGGGCAGGAACGCCGAGGCCACCAGCACCGAGAACACGTTGCCGAAATTGGAGCTGGCGGTCATGCGGATGTACTTGAGCATGTTGCTGAAGGTGCGCCGCCCCTGGATGACACCTTCCTCCAGCACCATCAGGTTCTTTTCCAGCAGGATGATGTCGGCGGCCTCCTTGGCGATGTCGACCGCACTGTCCACGCTGATGCCGATATCGGCGGCACGCAGTGCGGGAGCATCGTTGATGCCATCGCCGAGAAAGCCGACCACCTTGCCCTGCGCGCGCAGCTCGCGCACCAGCCGTTCCTTGTGCAGGGGCGTGAGGCGGGCGAACACGCGGTGCTCCTGCAGTGCACGCGCTACGGCAGCGTCGTCCATGCGCTCGATCTGCGGGCCGGTCACGATCGTGTCGGCGTCCAGGCCGACCTGGGCGCAGATCCGCGCGGTGACCAGTTCGTTGTCGCCGGTGAACACCTTCACTTCGACACCATGCGCGGCCAGCGCCTGCAGTGCGTGAGCAGCGGATTCCTTTGGCGGATCGAGGAAGGCCACATAACCCACCAGGGTCAGATCCCGCTCGTCGGTCTGGGAGTAGACCGTCTGGCTGGCTGCGGTTTCTTTCATCGCCACCGCCACCACGCGCAGGCCCTGTTCGTTCAGTTCCTCGGTGGTCTGCCGCACCCGGGCCAGGCGCTGCGCGTCCAGCGGCATGTCCCGGCCGTTCTCGCGCACGGTGCTGCACACCGCCAGCATCTCCTCCACCGCGCCCTTGCAGATCAATTCGTGATGGTCCTCGCGCTCGGAGACCACCACCGACATGCGACGGCGCTCGAAGTCGAACGGAATCTCATCGACCTTGCGGTAGTCCTGCGACAGGCGCAGCGAGCTCTGCAGCTCCACATGCTCCAGCACCGCACGATCCAGCAGGTTGATCAGGCCGGTCTGGAAGTGGCTGTTGAGGTAGGCGAAGGTCAGCACCTCCTCCGAATCCTGCCCGAACACATCGGTGTGCCGCTCCAGCGCGATCTTGTCCTGGGTGAGGGTGCCGGTCTTGTCGGTGCACAGCACTTCCATCGCACCGAAGTTCTGGATCGCGTCCAGGCGCTTGACGATCACCTTGCGCCGCGACAGCAGCACCGCGCCCTTGGCCAGGGTGGAGGTGACGATCATCGGCAGCATTTCCGGGGTCAGGCCGACCGCCACCGACAGCGCGAACAGGAATGCTTCGGTCCAGTCGCCCTTGGTCCAGCCATTGACCAGCAGCACGAACGGCACCATCACCAGGGCAAAGCGGATCAGCAGCCAGCTGACACTGTTGACCCCGGCCTGGAATGCCGTCGGCGCGCGATCGCTGGCACTGCTGCGCTGGGCGAGGGTGCCGAAGTAGCTGGTGTTGCCGGTGGCCAGCACCAGTGCTGTTGCCGTGCCGGACACCACATTGGTACCCATGAACAACAGGTTGGCCTGTTCCATCAGGCCGGCGTCGGCGCTGCCCGGCTGCACGAACTTCTCCACCGGCAGCGATTCGCCGGTCATCGCCGCCTGTGCGACAAACAGATCCTTGGCGGCGAGCACGCGGCAGTCGGCCGGGATCATGTCGCCTGCCGAAAGCACGATATGGTCACCCGGTACCAGAGCGCGGATCGGCAGGTCCAGCAGCCGTGCCGGCCGCCGGCTGTGCAGTTGCGCGCCGAAATACTGGTCGGCCACCTCCGCCGCCTCGGTGCCCGCAGCGCGGCGCAGCACGCGCGCGGTGTTGCCTACCAGCGCCTTCAGCCGTTCGGCAGCCCGGTTGGAACGCCCCTCCTGCACGAAGCGGATCAGGGTGGACAGCACCACCATCGCACCGATCACCACCGTCGCCTTGGCGTCTTCGGTCAGCCAGGACACGGCCGCCAGCACCGTCAGCAGCAGGTTGAACGGGTTGCGATAGCACTGCCACAGATGGCGCCACCACGGCAGTGGCTTCTCGTGATCGACCTCGTTGGGGCCGAAGCGCAGCAGGCGCTCTTCGGCCTCGTGCGGGCTGAGACCATCGACATGTGACTGCAGGGTGGCCAGCGCATCGGCTTCGCTGCCCTGTGCAAGCGCGAGCAGTCCAGCAGTGAGCGCGGTGGGCGCGGCCTGCGTGCTGCCACGGCCGTACCCGGCTTCGGGCATCGCGCGACGACCGAACAGGTTGCCCGCGCGACGGCTGCGCAGGAAGGCGTTGAACCAGGCGTTGAGCAGGCTCATGGGAAGGTCCTCTTGGAGCGGCGCCGGGCGCAGCCGGCGCGTGGAGCGGAAGGGGGGGGGTATCAGGCGTGGCGCATGGCCAGCACCGACGGCGACCAGGGCTGCATGCGCAAGCGTTGGCTGCCGCCGATGCACAGCGGCTTCATCGCATCGCGCAGCGGGTAGGGCAGGTGGCGCAGCACGTTGATGCGCTCGCTGATCGGCAGCAGCGACAGTGCGTCGGCCACCACCCGTGGCGAGCCGAGGGCCAGCGAACGGGCGAACAGGACAGGGCCGTGCTGCAGCAGCAGGCTGCGCAGGGCGGAAACATCGCGCTCACCGATCAGGCGGCGCACGGTGATGTAGAGAATCTTGTAGGACATGGGATTCCTCCGGGCAGGCGCTGCCCGGGGCTCCCATCGCTTACACGGACAGGAACCGGCCGTCAGTCGCCAGCAGTGAACAAGTAGGCAGGCAGGGGCGCGCGTTGCGCCCGGCAGGGTCGGGATCCATCTGCGTCTCCGCGTGGGGCGGCCAGTCACTGGCCAGTGGCGCTATTGTCGGCGCTCGTATTCAGCAGGCCTAGAGGCCCGTGGGTTAGCCCGGCTATACCTTGGTATAGAAAAAGGGGCCGTTGGCCCCTTTTGTTCAGCTGCGGTCCGCGAAAGCGTCGGTGGCCCGCACCAGGGCATCGGTCGTGGCCGCTTCGTTGGCACTGTGGCCGGCGATGACCATCTCCAGCCGGGCTTCCGGCCACGCCTGTGCCAGGTCCCAGGCACTGCGCGGCGGACAGATGATGTCGTAGCGCCCCTGCACGATGACCGCCGGCAGATGGCGGATGCGATCGATGTCGCGCAGCAGCTGGCCGTGCTCGAGGAAAGTGTTGTGGCGGAAGTAGTGGGCCTCGATGCGTGCCTTGGCCAGTGTATCGAGCGGATCGGTAGCGGACACCGCGTCGACGTCGTGCAGCAGCGTGGCGGCATTGTCTTCCCACCCCAGCCACGCCTGTGCCGCGGCGATGCGGATGGCTTCGTCGGCGTGGTCCAGGCGCTTCCAGTACGCGTCGAGCATGTTGCCGCGCTCGCTTTCCGGAATGTGCGCCTGGTAGCGATCCCAGCGCTCCGGGAAGATCCAGCGCGCACCGCCGTTGAGCTCGGCGAACCAGCGGTTCTCTTCCTCGCGCCCCAGGAACACGCCGCGCACGATCAGCCCGGTGGCGCGGTCGGGATGCGCCTGTGCATAGGCCAGCGACAGGGTCGAACCCCAGGAACCGCCGTAGACCAGCCAGCGCTCGACGCCGAGGTGCTCGCGCACCTTCTCGATGTCAGCCACCAGATGCTGCGTGGTGTTGTCGCGCAGCTCGCCGAAGGGCGTGGAGCGGCCGCTGCCGCGCTGATCGATCAGCACGATGCGGTAGCGCCTGGGGTCGAAGAAGCGGCGATGGGTGGGCGAGATGCCAGCGCCCGGGCCGCCATGCAGGTACACCACCGGAATGCCATCGGGCGTGCCGCACTCCTCGACATGCAGGGTGTGCAGTGCATCCACGGGCAGCGTGTGTTCGCGGTACGGGGTAATCGGCGGGTACAGCGTGCGCATGGCGGTGCCTCACAAGCAGGGAGTACAAGGATAGCGGGGCACATCGACCAGCGTCATCCGCCCCAGGTTCAAGTATTCTTTGCGTTCAAGGGGTAGTGCCGTCGCTTCCTGGCGATATCGACCCTGCAGGACGCAGAGGATGAATGGCATGAGCGCGCAGGACGTCGCTGCACGACACCCCCCGGCGCGCAGCGCCCTCGGCAGCGGCGCCCGCGAGCTGCTGAAGTGGCTCGCGCTGCTGTCGATGACCGGCGATCACGTCGCCAAAGTGGTTTTCGGCGGCTATGTACCGGTGGTCAGCGAGCTGGGGCGCATCGCTTTCCCGCTGTTCGCACTGGTGATGGCCTGCAACCTCGCGCAACCGGATGCGGACCTGCGCAAGTCGATCCGCCGGCTCGGGATGTGGGGGCTGGTCGCGCAACCCTTCCATGTGCTGGCCTTCGGCTACTGGCTGCCGTTGAACATCCTGTTGACGTTCTGCCTGGCCGCTGTGGCCGTGCATGCGCTGGCCAACAACCGGCAGCTGTTGCTGTTGGTGGCGGGAGGCCTGCTGCCGTTCTTCGTCGACTATCAATGGGCCGGGGTGGCATTGGTGATGCTGGGCTGGATCGCGTTCCGCCACCGGGCCTACTGGCTGCTGGCGTTCGGATTCGGTGGGCTGTGCTGGGTCAATGGCAATGGATGGGCATTGCTGGCCATCCCGCTGGCGCTGGCGGCCGCGCGCGTGCAGTGGCGGCTGCCACGATGGCGCTGGGCGTTCTACGTTTATTACGTGGCGCACTTGGCGGTGCTGGCCGCCTATGCGCACTGGCTGCGCTGACGCAGGGCACTCATCGCGGCGGCGAACTGCTCCCGGCTACGTCGCTGGAGTACTGCAGAACCTTGTCTTCGCGCTGCAGCGCAATGACATCCACCGGCTGTCCTCGCAACACCGCGCGCAGGCAGCGGATCGCCTCGGCAGAGTAGCCCAGCTCTGCAGGTGGCAACGACAATGCAACGCTGCCATCGCTGTGCTGATGCACCACGTATCGTGACAACGGCAGCGCAGCCAGCGCATGGGTCAGGTCGATGTTGTTGATCCACTGCTGGTCGGCGGTCAGATAGCGTACCGGACGTCGCCCCTGCAGGCCGACGATCATCGGCGTATCGCCGGCCATGGCCAGCGCGCCGCGGTCGCCGGTGCGGTAGCGCAGCAGCGGCAGGCAGAAGTTGAATCCGCCGCTGAGCGTGATCTCACCGGTCTCCCCGGGCGGCAACGGCGTCCCGTCGGGCCCGAGAATTTCCACATACATGCGCGGCTGCAGCAGTACGTGGCCGCCGGCTGCATCGTCATACACGGCCAGCGGGCCCGCTTCGTTCATTGAATACAGATCGAGCACCGCGCAGCCAAAGCGCGCGGCCAGGGCCTGGCGCAGGCCCGGAGACAGCGCCATCGATACCGACAGCAGCGCCTGCGGCCGGTGCCGTACGGGCAATTCCAGCAGCGCTGCGAAGGAAATCGGATCGCCGGCGATCACTTCCGGCTGCATCTGGTCGATGTAGCGTGCGCGGTCCTCAGGATGGCGCCAGTCATCGGGATGCAGGTTGATCTTGGCCAGGCCGGATTCGTCCATCGTCGGTGTCACCGAAACATAGGTGAAGCACCGCTGCTGCATGCCCAGCAACATCACCCCCATCTGGCCGCGGCCGTGCGCCAGGGTGATGCCGAAGCGCTGCAAGGCGCGCTTGTGATGGGCCAGATAGCGTGCCGCCACCACCGGATGCGATGGCAGTACCAGTGGATGGCCGGTGGTGCCGGTGGTGCGGAAATTGATCATCCGCTCCAGCGGTACCGGGTCTGGCACGAAACGGGCGATGTCCGCTGCGAGGTCGCCACGGTGGACCGGTGCAATGTCGGTGAAGGCGGCTGGCATCGCCTGCGCGCGGTAATACGGCACCTGCGCAAACACCTCGGTCACATGCGCCTGCAGCCACGGTGGCGGTTGGTCTGGCGTCCACTCGAAGCGCGCGCAGGCGATCTCCCGTTCGTAGCCACGCAATGCCGTCACCTCATCGGCAAGCAGGCGGTTGCCGCTGGCATTGCGGAAGATCGGCGCCGCCGGGTGCTCGCGCATCTGCTGCAGCATCGCCAGGCCCGCCGCGCTCAGCGTGGGATAGCGATCGGCATCGGTCGGCTCGCGGCTCACTCGCGGGTCCACTTGTCCGCAGACTCTTCGGCCGCCTTGCGCGCCAAGGCCTCGCGGATGGCACGCGCGCGCACTTCAGCGGCGCGGCTGGCATCGAGCAGGCGCTGCCGTTCCACGCCGCTGACCCGGGCCAGGCGATCGGTCGCCTGGGCCGCTGTTTCACCCTGCGGCAGCAGGCCCAGCCGGGCCACCACGGTACGCACCAGTTCTTCGCGGCGCTCCGGATCGAACACGAACCGGTCTGCGCTGGTACTGGCCGCCAGCGCCGGCACTGCTTCGGCGAACAGGGGCATCCACGCCTCCGGGGCGATAGCCAGTGCATTCCAGTACGCATCTGCCATCAGCCATGCGGTCACCGCTGAAAGCGAGAGCTGGTTTGCATCCACGCCGGCCAGATCACCCGACAGCGTTGCCCGCAGTGCAGGGGGCAGGTGCAGCGAGCGTGCGGCAAACACATCGCCCACCACCGCCGCGACGTGCAGCCGGCCGCTGCCGGCGCGGCGCGGTGGCTCGAGGAAATCGGGCGGCATGTCCAGCAGGCGCCGCAGCAGAACGTCAAGGGAGGGGCCGGAGAGCATGGTCAGGTTCCAGACTTGGCATATACCTGGGTGGAAGGGCAATCGTCAGAGGTGCGCGGGCGCAAGGCAGAGCACGAGCATCACTGCACCCGCATGCCGCCAGGGCCGTAGTGTTGCTGGCTGAAGGCGCGCGCGAACTGCAGCAGGTCGGCCATGTCGCGCACCACATGGATGTTCCATCCCGCGTCGCGTGCGCGCAGCAGATCGCCGGTCCATCCCGCGCTGCCGGCATCGGCGATGCGGGACGGCAGCGGGCTGAACAGGTTCAGCGCCATGGTGCCGCCACCGCCGGCCACACGCAGCGCTCTGGCGGCCACGTCCCAGCCGCTGTTGCCGCGCTCATCCTTGTCGAACATCGTGGTGATGCCGTCGTCGGAGATGTGCAGGATATGCACCGCCCGTGCATGCGGTGGACGCTCGGCATAGGTGTCACGCAACCGGTGGATCGGAAACGCGGTGGCGCCACCGAAATAGCCGGTAAGCACCTTGAGGATGTCGTCTTCCGAACGCACGAAGCCGTCGGTGTGCAGGTGCTGCCCGGTGCCGCTCCACAGCGTGGCCTGTACGCGTGCACCCACGCGCAGCGCCGACAGCGCGATGATGGCGCCGGCCAGGGTCAGGAACGAGGTCCATGCCTGCGGGTTGGGCATCGAACCGGAACTGTCCACGTACAGATCCAGGTCCACCGGTTCGGCAGCGGGTTCACGGCCGGGTGCCAGCCCGTGCACACGCTGTACCGTCGTCAGCCCGGGAATCACATGGGGTGACTGCAGCACCGATTGCAGCCAGTCCACTGCGTCCAGTGCATCGCCGGCTTCCCAGGGCTGCAGCCCCTCCGGCAGCGGCTCCAGGGCCTGCGGCTGCGGCCGCGACGGATAGCGGATCAGGTGTGGCAGCGCGCGCTCGCGGTAGTAACGCACGGCGATCTGATGGTCATCCAGGTCCAGGCCGGCCGCGCGCAGGATCTGCCCGTACTCGAACGGCTCGCGCATCTGTCCTGGCGAGTGCGCAGGGTCCCCAGCGAGCGCATCCGCAGGCAGATCGCTCTTCTGCGGTGCGTCGCCGCCGCGCTCATCGCCGGTGATGCGTGGGTCGGATGCAGGGTGCGGCGCCGGCGCCAGCTCGTCGTCCTCCAGTTGCCCAAGGCCGACCGGTTGGCTTCCCTGGCCGGCGTGCCGGGTATCCATCAAGGCATCCACCCGCGCATCCTGCTGTGATTCCAGCAGCCAGGGCAGCAGCAGCGTGGCGAAGCGGCCAGCGCCGATCATCCAGTCGCTGGCGTAGACGCGCACGACGCGTGCACCGAGCCAGGCATCGCCCTGCAATGCGCTGTCGTCGGTCGAGCCCCCCAGCGTGCCGCGCGGCTGCTGCCACAGTTCCTCGTAGATGCCCATGTACAGCTGCCAGACCGGCGAGCTGGCCTGCGCCGGTTGTGCGGCCAGGCGTCGATAGATCGCATCCATGCGCAGCCCGCTCTGGCGCTGCAGGCGATCATTGATGAGCAGGTCGGTGTAGAGGTTGGCGACCATCGGTGCATGCGCTTCCAGCGTCGGCAGCGCACGGCGGATGCGCGCCAGCAGACGTGCATGGTCGCTGGCGGTGGCAGGCGCCAGCACGTGGTGACCGATCTCGTGGGCGAGGATCTCCAGCGCGTAGGGTTGCAGCTGCAGGCGCTGTACTTCTTCCAGGTCGATGACGATGCGCTGGTCGGCGAGGCGGATGGCCGCGAAGCTGCCGGTCAGGCCCTCGGCAGCCGCCTGCATGCGCGAATGGCACAGCTTCGGGTCCTGCAGCCGGGTGAAACGGCTCCATGTGGCCAGTGCCTGTGGCCAGGCCTCGCGCCAGGGCTGCAGCGGATCAGCGACCGTGGCACTCATTGGGGTGGCAACACATGCACATGGTGCGACCACGGCGAGAACAGGGCGATGCCCGACGCGCCGGAGACCGCACACAGGTCGTCCTTGGACAACGCCGGCGCCATCCACTGCACGCCCAAGCGGGCGGTCACATCCGGCGCCGGTCCGCTGCTGCTGCCCGCTGCGTATTCGGCGGCGCTGGCAGGCAGCAGGACGGCACCGAAGGCATCGGCGAGCAGCAGGAAGTACCCGCCTGCACTTTCGACCACGAAGCCCTCGGTCGTTGCACGAACCTGTGGCGGTGCCGGAAACGCGCCGTCCAGGCCGCTGAAGCTGCCGACACGATGCCCGCGCAGGTCAACGCTACCCTGCCGCGGATTCCACCAGCGGTCCTGCTCAAGCTGGACCCGGACGGAGGCCAGATCACCCGCATCGATGCCCAGCACGGCGGCGACCGTATTCGCGGGCAGGGCATCGATACGGGCAAGGGCAGGGCGGCGCAGCTGCACCATCCCCGCCTGCCAGGCGCAGAGCGCTCCGATGTCGCGCAGTTCCGGCAAGGATGTACACCCGCCTGCATGCGCGGCCATCGCATCGATCCATTGCGCGACGCGAATGTCCGGACTGGCGCCCAGCCGCACCACCGCATTGCTGATGGTGCCGAGGGTCTCGCGCGGAGCGTCGGCCAGCAACGGGGCGAGGGCCGGGGCCAGCGAGCGCCAGGCCTGCTCGACCCACGGGAGACGCGCCTTCGGGCCGGCATGGCCCTGCGCCACCAGCTCCAGACCGATCTCGAAGGCGGCCTCGCACGTGCTCTGCGTTGCCGACGGGTGGTGGCGCTGGATGGCCTGGCAGAGGGGGTCGATGGTCTGGGTGACGAACGCGCTGAAGGCGGCCATGTCCAGGCCGGGCCAGCGGTGGCGGGCATCGGCCACGGCCTGGTTCAGCACGGAACGGCGCGCGGCCAGCAGCTCGGCGAGAACGGCGGAAACCACGATCAGCGTGCCCGCAGCCAATGCAGGTAGTTGGTGTAGCGCTGGTGCAGGTACTTCAGCTTCAGCAGGTCGTCGTACAGATGGCCGTACAGCTTGCGTCCCTTCACCCGTTCCTCCACCAGACGCTCGATGCGGGTCAGGCGCTTGCGCGTTTCCGTCTCGGTCATCCCATCCAGGCCCTGCTGGAACTGTGCCGACAGCTCGCCCACCGGATCGTCGCGATCCAGATCCAGCCGGTCATATTCGGCATTGGAGGCATCGAGCAGCCAGCGCAGCCAGCTGAGCCGATCGCTGCGATAGGGCGCATTCTCCGGCAGGGCGAAGAAGGGAGCATCAAGATCCGGTTGCAGCTTGTCGTTCAGCACGAAGGGCAGTACCTGGCGCACATCCTCCAGGGCAACGGCAGGGCTGCCGCGGAAGTACGCCATGGCCTTGGCGAACATCAGCAGGGTCATCAGGTTGCGCACCGACAGGCCGTTGCGGGTCTGGCAACCCAGGTCCTTCATGCGATCGCGGCCGCTGTCGGCAGCGGTTGCCTGCGCCCATTCGGTGCCGGCCAGGCGCACGGTGTCCTTGGTCAGGTACTCGAACTGGGCGCCGGCGGTTTCCATCAGCTCGAACTGGCTGCTGAAGAATTCGATGCGGCGGCGCACGTCCTGCGGTACGTCGACCGCGCGGATCTCCTGCAGCAGCTGGTCGCCCTCGGCCTCGCTGAAGATGATGTCACGCGGCACGACCTCTTCCGGGCGGATGTCCTGCTCGATGCGCAGCAGCATCTCTTCCAGGAACCGCGGGTTGAAAGCCAGTGCCTGCACCACCACGTCGATGCGGTCGCGCAGGGCTTCGATCACCTGGTAGGTACCGCCGCCGCGATCATCGTTGGCGGTCAGGTACCACGCCGATTCCGGGCATTCGTAGACGTGGTTGAGGATCTCGGCGTAGTTGTCGCCCATCACCGTCAGCAGCGCGCTCTGCGTGCGGGTGGGAATGCGGTTGTATTCGTCGATGATCTTCACCCGCATGCCCAGCCACGACCGCCAGGCAATGCGGATGTCCGCCATGTCCTGCGCGGCCACCAGGTCGGCGGGCAGGGGGTTGCCGAGCAGATCGGCGATGGTCATCTGCGGGTGCCCGTGCTGCATCGCCCGGCGCACCTCGCGGACCGGATAGCCGGCCAGGACGCCCATCAGGATCGCGCTGGCGGTCTTGCCGCGCCCTGGCCCACCCACGAACAGGCACTTGCGGCGGGTGGCGAAGGTCAGCAGCGGCAGCAGCACGTAACTGGAATAGCTCTGCGCCGATGGCAGGGTCAGCGGCCGCCGTGTGTCACCCACCGCGAACGAGGCGGAGGGGCCTTCGTGGTACTCGATGTCGTAGTGCGGGCTGATGATCGCGTTGTTGACGATCCAGAAGTAGGCCTGGCGCAGTTTCTCGTCCAGCCGCAGCGGCGCGGCGGCTGCATCGTCCTGCAGGCGCACCGGCCCTTCGTACAGTTCGGCCACATCGAATGTGCGCGGTGCAGTGTCGGTGCGCGGGTTGGTCGGCGCCTGCGACAGGCGCTGGAACAGGTTGAACGGTGGCACGCGATTCCCTTGGCTGTGGCCTGCTGGGGAGATTGTAAGCGGCGGGCCAGCGGATCCGGTGCGCAGCGAGCGCTGGCGGTGCGGCCAGTCGCAGATCCCGAGACGCCGCTTCTAGGAATTTCCCTACGCAGTTTCGTGGACGTTTCCGATGGTTGCCTGGGTGTTCGAGGCCTAGACTGAGGCGATAGCGACACTATTGGATGGCGTGTTCTGCTGGGGAAGGCAGGCGCGCGCGATACATCCCCAGCCGGGAGCTGTTCGAGTGCACATGAAAGGATTCCTGCCGGGCGCTCTCGCCTGCGCCCTGCTGGCTGCGGCCGGTGCTGCAGGCGCGCAGACGCTGGGCGCCGCCGCCAGAGCGAGCGCCGATGGATGGATCGGGCGCGAGGCATCGCAGCTGTTGATGCAGCTGCGCGTGGATGGCGGCCGGGTGCAGATCGAGGAAGACGATGCAACGCTGGAAACACGCTACACCTGGCGCACGGTCGTACCGGCCTACACCGAGCAGGTGAAGGTGGGCGGTGGCGAGTTCCTGTACATGGAACCGACCGGTACCAGCGGCGAGCGTCCGGTGTTCGCACCGATCATCGTCGAGGACGTGCACCATGCCGAGCAACACCGCTGCGACATCACCTACATCGCCGACCGTGATGGCGTGGTACGGCGCTGGCAGCACCGCGGGCCCCATTGCGATACCGATATCGTCGGCCCGGACGCGCGTCGCCCAGGCAGGTCAACCCCGACCGCTTCCCGCAACCAAGGACACTGACATGAGACAGCACACCCCCTTCCGTGTTGCCGGACTGCTGGGCCTGGCGATCGGCGCATCACTGTTGATGCCGACGGCCTGGGCCAAGCCTCGGCATGGTGTGGTCGAAGACATGCAGCCGATCGAGAATCGAGGCGAGGATACCTCCGAACGCACCAAGCGCGGCCGCAGCATCGGCGAGCGGCTGGGCAAGATCGGCGGTGTTCTGGCGGGTGTCGGCCTCAGCAGTGCCGGGCAGACCGAAGCAGGCTATGTGGTCACCAATGTCGCCGCCAACAGTGGCGACAAAATCGGTGGCTCCATCGGCGAGAAGATCGCCGGCGAAGGCCCCACCACCCGCTACATGGTGAAGGTGCGCCTGGACGAGGGTCGTGTGCTGTCAACCACGCAGTTGCGTGAACAGGTCGCAGGCCTGCAGGTCGGCAGCCGGGTCATCGTGGACGGTACCGGTGACGATGCCCGCATCGTGGCCGAGTAAGGCCAGGTGCGCCTTGCGCGGATGACGTCCTGCAGCGGGGCGGCCGGCAGTCCTACAATCGGCCCATGCCGACCTCGCCGACCCTCGATGATCTGCGCCGCTACGCCGTAGCCCGCACGCTGTTCACGCCTACCACGTTGCTGACAGCGATCCGTCGCCTGGGCTTCGTGCAGGCCGACCCCATCCGTGCGCCCGCACGCGCCCAGGACCTGACCCTGCGGCACCGGGTGAAGGGCTACCGGGCCGGTGATCTGGAGCGCCGCTACAGCCGACTGCCGATCGAGGAAGACTTCCTGGTCAACTACGGCTTCCTGCCGCGTGAACACCTGTCCCTGATGCATCCCCGGGTGTCCCGCAGGCCATGGGACGCGAGCACGCGGCGCAAGGCAGCCGACGTGCTGGCGTTCGTGCAGGAGCGGGGGGCGGTGCATCCGCGCGAAGTCGACCAGGCGTTCGCGCATGGCCGGGTGACCAACTACTGGGGCGGCACCAGCAACGCCAGCACCCACCTGCTGGACGGCATGCACTATCGCGGCATGCTGCGCATCCATCGTCGTGACAGCGGTACCCGCATCTATGCCGTTGCGGCACATGCCCCGGCCGATGGCGGCAAGGCCGCACGCCTGCAGCGCGCCACGGCACTGATCGATCTGGTGGTGCGCAAGTATGCGCCGCTGCCTTCGGCGAGCCTCACCTATCTGGCGCGGCTTCTGGGCTATGGCGCACCGCATCTGGCGGAGGAGATCCAGCAGGCACTGCGGTTGGCGCGCGAGCAGCTGGCGGGCTGCAGCATCGATGGAACCACCTGGTACTGGCCGGCCGACGAGAACCCCCGTTCGCGGCGCTACCAGACCGATGAACAGGTGCGGCTGCTCGCGCCGTTCGATCCGGTGGCCTGGGATCGGCGACGGTTCGAACTGCTCTGGGGCTGGGTGTACCGGTTCGAGGCCTACACCCCGGCGGCCAAGCGTCGCTTCGGCTACTACGCGCTGCCGCTGTTGTGGCGCGACCAGGTGATCGGCTGGGCCAATGTCGCGGCGAAGGATGGGCAGCTGCAGCCCAGCTTCGGTTATGTCGACGGCAGCGCACCAAGGGACGTGGCATTCAGCAATGCGCTGGAGGACGAGCTGGAGCGGATGGCGAACTTCCTGCCAGGGACGGGCCCGGCAACGCCGTGATCCTGCGTGCGGCGTCCTCCACGCTGCCTCCATGCCGCCTCGCCAATACTGCAGACCCGCCGCTCGGGTACTTCCGCAATGGCTCGCCGCAAGACACTGCGCATTGCCACGTTCAACGTCAATGGCATCGGCACGCGCTTGCCGCATCTGCTGTCCTGGTTGCAGCGTGAAGCGCCCGACGTGGTGGCACTGCAGGAGCTGAAGGCGGTCGATGCCGCCTTTCCGGTCGACGCGCTGGAGCGGGCAGGGTATGGCGCACTGTGGCTGGGTGAGGCGCGCTGGAACGGGGTGGCGGTACTGGCCCGCGATGCCTTGCCGATCGAAAGCCGGCGCCACCTGCCCGGCGAACCGGCCGATACGCAGAGTCGGTACCTGGAAGCTGCCGTGCATGGCGTTGTGGTTGCGGCGCTGTACCTGCCCAACGGCAATCCCCAGCCGGGGCCGAAGTTCGACTACAAGCTGCGATGGATGCAGCGGCTGATCCGCCATGCGCGCACCCTGGTCGATCTTCCGCACCCGGCACTGCTGCTGGGGGATTTCAATGTCATTCCAGACGACGAGGATGTGTACGACCCGGCCTCGTGGCGGCGCGATGCGCTCATGCAGCCGGAGGTCCGCGATGCCTTCCAGCAGCTGCTGGCGCAGGGGTGGACCGACGCCCTGCGCACGGTGCATGGCGACCAGCGCATCTACACCTTCTGGGACTATTTCCGTCAGCACGCCGAACGCGATCGCGGCCTGCGCATCGATCATCTGCTGCTGAACCCGGTACTGGCCAAAGGGCTTCAGGATGCGGGTGTCGATCGTTGGGTGCGGCTGCAGGAAAAGGCCAGCGATCATGCGCCTGCGTGGGTCACCGTTACCCGCTAGTCGGCGCTGCCCGGCGGACGCATCTCGCGACGTACCCTGGCCCGCGTGCGATACAGCCGGCTGTCGGCCTTGTGGATGGTTTCCGCCACGGGTTCGCCGGGGACGTTGACGGCGGCGCCCATCGAGAACGCGGTGGGAGCACGCGCGGCGTTGCCCGCATACCAGGCTTCCAGCGCAGCCAGCCGCCCGGCCGCCGGTTCGATCAGCGCCACCAGGAACTCGTCGCCGCCCAACCGCACTGCCGCCTCATTGGCCTGCAGCGGCGCGCGCAGGAAGTCGGCGAACTCGACCAGCACCGTGTCGCCACGACGGTGCCCCAGGGTGTCGTTGACCTGTTTGAAGTGATCCAGGTCGAACACCAGGCAGGCCCACGACCGTGAGGCGACGTCGTCGAGCCGATGCAGGTACCGGCGGTTGTGGCACTGGGTCAGCGGATCCTTCAGCGACAGTTCGCGCAAGCGCTCTTCCTGCAGGCGCAGCGCGGTCACGTCCTGGGCGTGGCCGAGCACGAACGGGGGATGGGTCTCGGTGTCCAGTACGTTGTTGTACGCCCAGTAGCGGCGGGTGCCATCGGCGGCGAGCAGTTCGATCACGCCTGCGTCGGTATGGTTGGCTTCGATGCGCCGCAGGTAGGCCCTGAACGCCTCGCGCTTTTCCGGCGGCATCAGGTCGCACAGGCTGCGGCCAACCATCTCGCTTTCCGGGTAGCCCAGCGACTGCACGGCTGCCGGATTCACCGATGTCACGGTGCCGTCCAGCGTGTGCGTGCAGATCAGGCCCAGGCTGTAGTGGAAGAGACGGCGATAACGCACCTCGCTGGCTTCCAGCGCGTCCACCACCGCGCGTTCTTCGGTGATGTCCTGGATGGCACCGACCAGCCGTGGCAGGCCCTCCACCTGTTGCCGGGTGCCCACCACGCGGGTCCAGATGCTGCGGCCATCGGCGGTGGTCATCGGCAGCTGCACTTCCCAGGGCGTGCCCTGTTCGGTGCAGCGCTGCACCGCGGCCTGAATGATGCTGCGGCTGTCCGGACGATAGAACGACAGGGCCGATTCGAATGTTGGCTGGTAGCTGGAACGCACGCCGTGGATCTGCTTGGTCTCGCGTGTCCAGCGCACTTCGCGGGTGGCCAGCTCCAGCTCCCAGCCGCCGACCTTGGCGGCGGTGTTGGTACGTTCCAGGAAGTCCTCGCTGCGCTTGAGATCGCGATGCAGCGCCTGTGCCTGGTCGATCTGCCGCAACAGCGCACTGCGCTGCTCCAGCACCTGGGTGGTAACCCGGCCAAGATGGACCATCAGCTCACGCTGCGACGGCGACAGCACGCCAGGCAGGGTGTCGAGCAGGCACAGCGTGCCGATGCGCGCGCCATGGGCAGTGGCCAGAGGGATGCCGGCATAGTGGCGCACCCTGGGCCCGGCGGTGACCAACGGGTTGTGGGCGAAGCGCGGATCCTGCCGCGCATCCGGAATCTCCAGCAGCGCGTCCTGTTCGATGGCGTAGGTACAGAACGAGATGGAGCGCGGCGTTTCGCTGACATCGCCCAGGCCGATGCTGGATTTGAACCATTGCCGTTGTTCGGCAACGATGGAGACCAGGCCGATGGGCATGCCGGTGGCGGCGCGCGCGGCGGCGACGATGGCATCGAACACCGGCTCGGGCGGCGTATCGAGCACGCCCAGCCGTTCGATTTCGCGAAGTCGGGTGGCCTCATCCATGGCTGTCCACGCTAGTACCCGGTCTGTTAGCGCCCTGCGCACGGCAGTGACGCCGTCGTGATGCGCCCGCTCATGGCTGTTGCAGGGACGCCTGCAGGGCGCTGGCCAACGCGGCGTCCCCGGAGACGAGGTCTTCCCAGCGCAGTTCCAGGCCCTTCCGCCGTCCCTTCTCGACCAGCTTCAGTCCGCTCGGGTCCAGGGTCAGCGTATAGGCCTGGCCGGCGATGGTCAGTTCACGGCGCAGCGGTTTGTCGAGAGGTGTCATCGGGGGCTCCTTCGCGTTGAGGCGCGGGCAGGGCGCACTGAAACGTGACGATGATCGCGAACATGCCAGCGCCAAGGAAAATCCACTGCCCGGGTGATGCCGATGCGCGGGCCTACCACCGGATCGTCGGGGGGCCGCGTGCCGTCATCCACGAGGGTGATGCCGTGGCTGGCGGTGACCAGATCGGCGCCATCAACGCGCCGGTCCAGGCCGAACGCCTGCGACAGTTTGCCGGGACCGCTGGCGAGGTCGTGATCGTGGCGGGCAGCTGGCCGCAGCGGGTACATCCGTTCCTGTCCGGCCACCGGCTCTGCCGCGCGCAGCAGTACCGCAACACCCTCGCCGACCTCGCCGCAGACCACATTGCTGCCCCAGTGCATGCCGTAGGTGAAATACACATACAGGTGCCCGGCCTCGCCAAACATGCTGGCGTTGCGTGCGGTCCTGCCACGATACGAATGGGCAGCCGGATCCTCACTGCCGGCGTAGGCCTCGACTTCGACGATACGCGCTGCACGGCCGTCGCTGCGCACCAGCAGCTTGTTGAGCAGGTCCGGTGCAACCACCGTCGACGGGCGCCGGTAGAAGGTGCGGGGTATCGGTATCCAGGTATCCGGCAGCCAATCCATCATGTTGCGGCAGTGCTCGCTTCCCAAGCCTGCTCCAGTGTGGCGTGCAGCGGGTGAAGCCGCCGCCATCGATTCACTCCGGCTCAGCCAGCGCCGCGCGCCGCTTGGCGAAGACTTCCGGCGTCTGCGGTTTCACGAACAGCGCCACCAGTTCCGGGAACTCCTGCTTCACCGCACCCTCGATGCGGGTGATGCAGGCTTCGATCTGCGGGGTGGTGCGGTCGTCCTCGAATTCGGCGCTGAGCATGGCCACCACCTGTTCCGGGCCCATCTGCATGGTGGTCACGCCATTGGCACGGCGCAGGTCCGGATCGGTCACGGCCACCGCCATGATGCGTTGGGCAACGGCCGGGTGCGCAGGCTCGCCCACCAGCAGGCCCTTGGTTTCCCGCGCCAGCAGGAACGCGGTCAGCGCCAGCACGCCGGCAATGCACAACGAGGCGACCCCATCCAGTACCGGCATTTCCAGCAGCTGCGCGGCCAGCAACCCGACCAGGGCGAAGCCGAGGCCGAGCAGGGCGGCACTGTCCTCCAGCAGTACGGTGAAGGTGGAGGGGTCCTTGCTGCGGCGGAACGCCTCGAAATAGCCCAGCGTGCCCTTGCTGCGCCGGAACTCGCGCAGTGCAACCCACCAGGAGGCGCCTTCGAACAGGATGGAAATACCCAGCACGCTGTAGCTGATGGCGTGGTTGGTGGCCGGTTCCGGCCGGCGGATGTGCTGGATGCCCTCATAGGCCGACACACCGGCGCCGGCGGCAAAGACCAGCAAGGCGACGATGAAGCTCCAGAAGTACAGCTCGCGACCGTAGCCGAACGGGTGCAGGGTGTCGGGGGCCTTTTCGGCACGGCGCAGACCGTACAGCAGCAGCACCTCGTTGAGGGTATCGACCAGCGAATGCACGCCTTCGCTGAGCATCGCGGAGCTGCCGGACAGGCCGGCGGCGATGAACTTGGCAACGGCGATGGCGAGGTTGCCGGCCAGCGCGGCGTAGATGACAAGGCGGGAGCCTGAGGGTGCGGCCATGTGCGGGAATGCTGGCAGGTAGCGGGCGCACCATCCTGCGCGGCGGAGCGTCCGCGCAGCGTGTATGCCGAGCGCCCCCGCAGCGCGGTCGGGCCAGTTCAACTGTCGCCGCCGCCCTCAGGCGGACGCAGGATCCAGCCAGCCGAGCGCGCGCGCGCGGCGCAGGTCCTCGGGCGTATCGATATCGCATTCCAGCCCGGCGCCGGAGCAGCGCGCAATGCCCTCGGTCTGCCGCAGCCGCCGGCCAAATCCCCCGTCTGCAGGTTGCAGTCCTGTGCCGGCAAACCAAGTGCCCGGCACCACCGCCGGCACGCCGATGGTGTCGCCCAGTACCGTGGCGGCGCAGCCGGACGGTGCAGCGGTTGCCGCGCCCAGCAGCGCGCGCAGGTGCTCCACGCGCAGCGTCGGTTGATCGCAGATCATCACCAGCACCCTGGCGGCGCTGTGCACGTGGGTGGCGGCCAGCGACAGACTGCCGCCGATGCCGAGCCCAGGGTTGGGATTGTGCAGCCGCTGTGCCGGCAGGCCGTGCAGTTCTTCTTCGAAGCGTGGGTGCTGGGGCAGTACCACCACCAGCGTGTCCGGCAAGGTTTCCAGCGCCAGCCGCACGCTGCGTCGCAACAGCGTCTCTCCGCCCGCACGCAGCAGCTGCTTGGGCTGCCCCAGGCGCTGGCTGCACCCGGCTGCGAGCACCACGGCCGCATGCCCGGTCATGGCGTGGCCAGGGGCGTTCCGTGCCGCCATGCCTGCAGCTGTGCGGCAATGCTCAAGGCAATCGCTTCGGGACCACGTCCGCCCAGTGGCAGGCCGATCGGTGAGCGCAGGCGCGGTTCCAGCGCACGGCGCGTATGGGTATCCAGTACGCTGAAAAGGTCGTCCTTGCGACGGCGTGGCCCCAACAGCCCGATGAAGGGCACGCGCGAGCCTGCCAGCCGTTCGAGCGCGTCACGGTCGAGCTCGAAATTGTGATGCATCACGAGTGCGGCATCGGCCACGCCGGCGGCAGCGGAAGAACAATACGAACCAGCGGCAAGGGGCAGGTGCTCGCGCCAACGGGGTCGCGGCTCCTCGACATGCGCGCACCAGCCCAGCTGGTCCAGCAGAGGTAGCAGAAGCGCGGCCTCCGGGCCTGCTCCGTGCACGTGCACGACAGGCGACCGGTGCCACTGCAGCCGCCAGCGGTGGCTGCCGTCCAGCGGCTGCAGGGCGGCCGGGGGCACCGTGCGGGTGAAGGTGAAGCCGGCGCAGCGGGCGTCCAGCCGTCCATCAGCCTGCAGTGCCAGGTGCAGCGTATGCGGCCCTTGCAGCCACGCATCGAGAAGCTGTTCGATGCCGCCGAGCTGCGGCAATGGAAGCAGTGCCAGCCACTGGCGACCCCGGCATCCGGTGGCATTGCCGGAGAACAGCGCAGCGTCGTCGCGGTTGTCGATCTCCATCCATGCGATGCGCCCGGCATCCACCGCGTTGGCGGCCTGTCGCGCCAGCTCCGGTTCCAGGCAGCCGCCGCTCAGCCAGCCCACCTGTCGACCCGGTTCGAACAGCGCACAGGTGCCCGCGCGGCTGTAGCTGGGCCCTTCCGTCTGCAGCACCACTGCCAACGCAGCCGCGTGGCCGGTACGCGCCGCGTCGGCGGCGGCCTGCAGCACCGGGCGCGGGTTGCCGCCGTCCAGATCCAACGGGGCAGGGTGGAGCGCACTTGTCATGCGATGTCCGGCAGGCCGGCGAGCAGCTTGTCCAGGGTCAGTGGATAGTCGCGCACGCGGATTCCGGTCGCGTTGTACACCGCGTTGGCCACTGCCGCGCTTACGCCGCACAGGCCCAGCTCGCCAACGCCCTTGGCCTTCATCGGCGACGACACCGCATCGCTTTCATCGAGGAACACCACCTCCTGGTGCGGCACGTCGGCATGTACGGGTACTTCGTAGCCGGCCAGGTCATGATTGACGAAGAACCCCAGCCGCCGATCCACCACCAGTTCCTCCGACAGCGCTGCGCCGATGCCCATCGTCATCGCGCCGATCACCTGGCTGCGCGCGGTCTTCGGGTTGAGGATGCGGCCGGCTGCGCACACGGCCAGCATGCGGCGGATCCGGCTTTCGCCCGAGGCCACATCCACGCCCACCTCGACGAAATGCGCGGCGAAGGTGGACTGCTGGTACTTCTCCTGCAGCGTGTCGAACTCGATGCTGTCTTCGGCCACCAGCTCGCCGGCCTGAGCGGCATCGGCAAGGGCGCGGCTGCGGCCCCCTGCGGTCACCCTGCCGGCTTCGAACTGCGCTGCCGCCGGGTCCATTCCCAGCGCCTGCGCGACCTTCGTACGCAGTGCCATGCATGCGGCGTAGACGCCTGCGGTGGAGCTGTTGGCGCCCCACTGGCCACCGGAGCCGGCAGCCACGGGATAACGGGAATCGCCCAGCTTGACCGTGACCTGCTGCAACGGAACGCCGAGCATTTCCGCGGCCGTCTGGCCGATGATGGTGTAGCTGCCGGTGCCGATGTCGGTCATGTCGGTTTCCACGGTGACCTGGCCATCAGCGGCCAGGCGGACGCGTGCGCCGGATTTCATCACCAGGTTGTTGCGGAAGCCTGCCGCCACGCCCATGCCGACCAGCCAGCGTCCATCGCGCACGGCGCCCGGGGTGGCGCTGCGCCGCTGCCAGCCGAACCGTTCGGCGCCCATGCGCAGGCACTGCACCAGCTGCCGCTGTGAAAAGGGGCGCTCGGGATTGGACGGGTCGACCTGGGTGTCGTTGCGGATACGGAATTCGATCGGATCCAGGCCGAGCTTGATCGCCATTTCGTCCATGGCGATTTCCAGCGCCATCAGTCCCGGCGTTTCGCCCGGCGCGCGCATGGCATTGCCTTCGGGCAGGTCGAGGGTGGCCAGGCGCAATGCGGCCAAGCGGTTGGGCCCCGCATACAGCAAGCGCGTCTGCTGCACCGCTTCCTCCGGCGAGCCGCCTGGCAGGTTGCCCGACCATGATTCGTGGCCGATGGCGGTCAGGCTTCCTTCCGGCGTTGCGCCCAGCCGGATGCGCTGCAGCGTGGCCGGGCGGTGCGTGGTGTTGTTGGCGATCAGCGGCCGCTGCAGGGCCACTTTCACCGGCCGCTTGGCAGCGCGTGCGGCGAGCGCGGCCAGCAGCGCATCGGAGCGCAGGAACAGCTTTCCGCCAAAGCCGCCGCCGATGTAGGGCGACACCAGCCGCACCTTGTCCTTGGCGATGCCCAGGGTGCGGGCCAGATCGGTGCGGCCCCAGTCGATCATCTGGTTGGAGGTCCACACCGTCAGCTGGTCGCCTTCCCAGGCGGCCATCGTCGCGTGCGGCTCCATCATTGCGTGCGACTGGTCCGGGGTGTGGTAGGTCGCATCGAGCGTAACCGCCGCCTGGCTGAAGGCCTTCTCGAAATCGCCGACGCGCGCATCGGGCTCCGGTGTCTGCAGGGAAGCGCCTGCCTGCTTGGCGTCGGCCAGATCGAAGTGGCCACGCTGCGGGGCATAGCGGATGCGGATCTGTCCGGCCGCAGCCCGGGCCTGTTCGAACGTTTCGGCCACCACCACCGCCAGCGCCTGGTGATAGTGGTGCACCTTCGGACCACCCAGCAGCGGCGCGGCGTTGCGCTTGACCGGATGCAGCGGCCCGGCGGTGTCGGCGGTGACGATGGCCAGAACGCCGGGCGAGCGCCGCGCTGCGTCCAGCTCCATGCGGGTCACGGTGCCGGTGGCGATGCCCGCCCCGACCACCACGCCATAGGCGGGGGCGGACGGGGTGGCGTCATGCCATTCGTGTGCGTAGGTGGCCTTGCCGGTGACCTTCAACGGGCCGTCGATGCGATCGTGCGGCTTGCCGATGACGGTCTGCGCATCGATCGGATTGCGACCTGCGGGGGTGTCGAATTTCATGCCTCGGCCCTCACGTCCTGCAGGATGGAAGCCAATGTGCGTTCGGCCAGCGCCAGTTTGAAGGCGTTCTGTGCGGTGGGCGCAGCACCCTGCAGCAGCACCGACATCACGGCGCCGGCGCCCTGCGGCAGGGCCGCATCGGCCGCAGCGCTGTGCCACGGCTTGTGCGCGACACCGCCAAGGGCGATCCGGCCGCTGCCATCGGGCCGCAGGATCGCCGCCACCGACACCAGGGCGAACGCATACGATGCGCGGTCGCGCACCTTCCGGTATACGTGCACGCCACCCAGGGGCGGCGGCAGGACCACGGCGGCGATCAGCTCGCCCTTGTCCAGCACGGTGTCGATATGCGGCGTACGGCCAGGAGCGCGATACAGGGCGTCCAGCGCGATGTTCCGGCGCGATCCGTCGGCGCGGACGGTCTCCACCGATGCATCCAGCGCCATCATCGCCACCGCCATGTCGCTGGGATGGGTGGCGATGCAGTGCTCGCTGGCACCGATCACGGCCAATTGCCGGCTGAAACCTTCGCGCGCGCCGCAGCCACTGCCGGGCAGCCGCTTGTTGCAGGGCTGTGCGGTGTCGTAGAAATAGGGGCAGCGTGTGCGTTGCAGCAGGTTGCCGGCGGTGGTGGCCTTGTTGCGCAGTTGACCCGATGCGCCGGACACCAGTGCGCGGGTCAGCACCGCATAGTCGCGCCGGATGCGCCGGTCGGCCGCCAGATCGGTATTGCGTACCAGCGCGCCGACGCGCAGGCCTCCCTCGCTGGTGGGCTCGATGGTGTCCAGATCCAGCCCGTTGACGTCGATCAGGTGGGCGGGCGTCTCGATCTCCAGCTTCATCAGGTCCAGCAGGTTGGTGCCGCCGGCAATGAACCGAGCGCCCTGGGTACGCGCCGCTGCCGCTGCCGCCTCGGCGGGAGACCGGGCGCGCTCGTAGCTGAAAGCTCTCATGCGCTGGCCTCCCCGACGTCCTGGATGGCCTCGATGATGTTGGAATAGGCGCCGCACCGGCAGATGTTGCCGCTCATGCGCTCGCGCAGTTCTTCGGCGGTGAAGGCGCTGGGCGCGTCCAACGCTGCGCTGACGTGGCTCGGTATGCCGGCCTTGATTTCCTGCAACACGGCGACGGCCGAGCAGATCTGCCCCGGGGTGCAGTAGCCGCACTGGAAACCGTCATGCTTGACGAAGGCCGCCTGCATCGCGTGCAGCCGGTCTGGCGTGCCGAGGCCTTCGATGGTGGTGATCTTCGCGCCCTGGTGCATCACCGCCAGGGTCAGGCAGGCATTGATGCGCCGGCCGTCCACCAGCACCGTGCAGGCACCGCACTGGCCGTGGTCGCAGCCCTTCTTGCTGCCGGTCAGGTGCAGGTGCTCACGCAGGGCGTCGAGCAGGGTGACGCGGGTGTCCAGCCGCAGCGATCGCGCTGTTCCGTTGACCTCGAAGTCCACCTGCATCAGTTCCGGTGCCCGTGCACCGGTCCGGTCCGGCTCCGCCGCAGCGACCACGGCAGGCAGGGCCATGGTGGTGGCCGATCCCGCGCTCAACTTCAGCAGTTCCCGGCGCGAAAGGGGAAGGTGTGACGGTGGGCTCATCGTGGCTCCTCGCTGGCTGCGGCAGGCTGGCTGGCGGTTTCAATGCCGGGACAGCATGGCGGTGCCGCGGTAGGCATGCGGTGAAGCATGACCCGGTCGCGCATTCATCCGCTGCCGGCTGCGGCGCAACCTGCGTGGCGGCCTTCAGCCATCGCCGGCCAGCGCGATCCTTACCCGCGAGGCCAGTTCGCCGATGGTGAACGGCTTGCCGATCAAGTGAACCTGCGCATCCAGCACGTTGTTGTCGACCAGCGCGTTGCGGCTGTTGCCGGTGGCGAACAGCACCTTCAGCTGCGGATGGCGCGCGCGTGCCTGCTCGGCCAGCTGCCGTCCATTGACCTCGGGCATCACCACGTCGGTAAACAACAGCGCGACCTCTGGATGGGCCTGCAGCAGCGCCAAGGCGCTGGCGGCGCCATCTGCGGCCAGTACGCGATAGCCGAGTTCAGTGAGGGCATCGACCGAGAACGCGCGGACGGCCGCATCATCGTCCACGACGAGAATGTGCTCGCGCCCACCGTGCAGGGCCGGCGCATCGTCATCCGATGCGGCAGCGGGCATGTCGACGTCGGCCAGCAGCCGCGGCAGGTAGACCTGTACCCGCGTCCCTTTGCCGGGCGCGGAATCGAGTTTCACATGCCCGGCCGATTGCTGGACGAAGCCATACACCTGCGACAGCCCGAGCCCGGTGCCCTGGCCGACCTGCTTGGTGGTGAAGAACGGATCGAACGCGCGCGCCATCACCTCCGGCGTCATCCCGTTGCCGTCGTCGGTCACCGCGATCACGACGTAGTCCCCTGCAGGCACGCCCGCATGCGCCGATGCGGTGTCGAGGTCGACGCGCTGGTTGCGGGTCTCGATCCTCAATCGGCCGCCGGAGGGCATCGCATCGCGCGCGTTGACCGCCAGGTTCAGGACCACGTTCTCCAGCTGGTTGGCGTCGGCATGGGTCCACCACAGGCCCGCGCCGAGTGCGGTTTCAAGGATGATGCTGCTGCCAAGGGAATGCACCAGCAGGTCGGTCATGCCGGCCACCAGGCGGTTGGCATCCATCGCCACCGGCTGCAGCGGTTGCTGGCGCGAGAACGCAAGCAGGCGCTGGGTCAGCTGGGCGGCGCGCTGCGCGCCATCAAGGGCCATTTCAATGTACCGGCTGGCGCGCGCGTCGCTGTCGCCGAGGCGCAGCGCCAGCAGGTCGAGCGGCCCGATCACCGTCGCCAGCATGTTGTTGAAGTCATGGGCGATACCTCCGGTCAGCTGGCCCACCGCCTCCATCTTGCGGCTCTGCCGAAGCGCCTCTTCCACCCGCAGGCGCTCGGCGACTTCGGCCCGCACGCGTGCCTCCAGCTGCCCGTTCAGCTCCTGCAGGCGCGCGTCGGCGGCCTTCCGCGCGGTGATGTCGATGGCCACGCCCAGCACGCGCACGCACCTGCCGAACTCGAAGATGCCGCGGCCCTTGGCGGCGACCCAGCGGACGATGCCATCCTCCTTGCCGACGGTGCGGTACTCCACGTCATAGGTCTCGCGCCGCTCGGGATCGCAGGCGGCGGCGAACGCGGCCAGGGTTGCCGCGCGGTCGTCCGGGTGCAGCCCGGCACGGAAGTCGTCCATGGTCACCGGCGCACCGGCGGAGATGCCGAACATGGCCTTGGTGCGCGCCGGCCAGATCAGCACGTCCTGCACCATGTCCACGTCCCAGAACCCTTGCTCGCCAGCTTCGGTGGCCAGCCGCAGGCGCTCTTCGCTGTCGGCCAGCGCCGCTTCGGCGGCCTTCCGACCGGAGAGATCCAGCATGGCCCCGATCATCCGCAGCGGGGTGCCATCGGCGTCGCGCAGGACCGTTCCGCGATCCAGCACCGACGCATAACTGCCATCCGCGCGCTGGAAACGGTACTCGTCCGTCCAGCCGCTGCCGTTCCCGTCTATCACGGCGTGGATGCCGTGATCGATGCGCGCGCGGTCATCGGGGTGGATGTGCTGCAGCCACCATTGCGCGGTCGTGTTCTTCTCCGTGTGGCCGAACAGGCTGGCCAGCGCTTCGTTCCAGATCACCTGGCCATCGGCGATGCGCCAATCCCAGATGGCATCGTTGGTGGCCTGTGCGGCCAGCCGGTAGCGTTCTTCGATATCACGACGCTCGGCTTCGGCGGCCTTGCGGTCGGTGATGTCCAGCGACGTACCGACCAGGCCGATCACGGCGCCATCGGCGTCGCGCAGCGGCGATTTGGTCGACAGCCACCAGGCCCGGCGACCATCGGGGAAGCTCACTTCCTCCTCCAGCTGCTCGCTGTTGCCGCTGGACATGATGCGCTCGTCGGTCGCCATCACCGACGCCGCCTGGGCGGGGTCGCCCAACAGCTCGGCATCGGTGCGCCCGATATATTCTCCCGGCGGCAGGCCGATCAGCTCGGTGGTGCCGTGGTTGCCGATCAGCAGCCGGCCTTGCCGGTCCTTGGCATACATCACGCCCGGTGCCGCCTCCACGAACGAGCGCAGCAGCGCCTGCGCCTGGTCGCGCTCGGCCTCGACGCGCAGGCGCTCATCGATGTCGATCAGCACGCCCGGGAAACCCAGCGCGCGGCCCTGGGCATCCAGATCGACCCTGCCGATGCTTTCCAGCCAGTGATAGCTGCCATCGGTGGCGCGCGCGCGGTACTGGTGGGCAAAGCGCCCGCCCGTCTGCACGGTCTGCTCAATCGCCGCCGACAGCGCGGGCAGGTCATCGGGATGCACGGCGCCCAGTACGTCCTGCAGGTGCAGTTTCCGCTGCGCCATTGCCGGGTCCAGGCCGAAGGCGCGGGCCAGGGCTTCATCGACCGTGAGCTGGTCGGCCTGGACGTCCCAGAACCAGGTGCCGACGATGGCCCCGGCGGCCAGTGCCATGTTGACGCTGACGGTGGCCCGGCTGTCGCGGGTGGCAAATGAGGGCAGGGACGTCACGTTGATCTCGAGCGGGAGGAGGGGTGCTGCGCCAGCGTGGCGGGATCAGCACGGGCGAAGGGGCGCAAGTCTAGGCAGCGCCGCGTCACGGCTGCGTGGTGCCGGTGCCCGACGGGGAGCAGGCTACACTGCGGCTCCCATCCCGGCAGGGAACATCGATGTCCGCAGCAGAAGCCGGCGAGGCCTTTCGCCAGAGAGCGCTGCATGAGTGTGCCGCGATCGCTGCGGCGTTGTCGTCGGCATCCGACCCGCACCCGGCCATCCACTCCGCGCGCAAGGCCATCCGCCGATTGCGGTCCCTGTTGGCGCTGCTGGAGCATGCAGCGCTGGACGTCGAGGCTGCCGACCTGGGATTGAAGCGCCTGGGTGATGGCCTGTCCCGCCTCCGTGATGCGCATGTGGTGGTCGAGGTCGCCCGGCAACTGCAGGAGCGGGTTGCCGATCCGCGATGGACCGGCGTCATCCGGATGCTGGTCCTGCGTCGTGAGGGGCTGCTGCAGGCGACCCTGCAGCGTGATCCGGGGTTTGCACGCCGCCTGCGTGTCCTGGCAGCGGTGCAGCAGCAGTTGGCGGTCCAACCCTGGCATCAGCTGCGGCGTGGCCCGCTGCGCCAGAATCTTGAGCGTAGCTGGCGCCGCGTGGACAAGGCTGCCGCACGGGCGAAACGCGACGGCGGTGCCGCGGCGGTCCACCGCTGGCGCCGACGCGTGCGCAGGCTGCGCATGCAACTGGATATCGCCTGCGACCTGCAGCTGCACGTGCCGCACAGCAGGCCGCTGCACGCCTCGGGGCATCGTCACAAGGCGCTGCATCGGCTCAGCGACGAGCTTGGCCGGCAGCAGGACCTGCGGCTGCTGCGCAACCTGGTGCGAGCGATGCCTGCCAGTGACGGCAAGCGCTCAGTGATGCAGCAGATCAACGGAGAGGTGGCGCCGGACTGAATCGAGGGGCATCGGGACGTACGGCCACCTGACGTTCCGGTTTGCTTCGAAGGCTGGGATGGTCCCAGCCCCCGAAGCGCTGGCGGAGCGTTCAATCGTCTCCGTTGCTCACCCGCGCCACCCGCTTTCGATACTCATACACGTTGTCGCCGCGGATCCGCTTTTCCTGCGTGCCCGAGATCGAATCGACCCGGCGATCCGAGCCGGTCACCGGCTTGGCATCGATCTCGGTCTCGTGCTCGAACGAATGCGATTTGTCGGTATTGCGGTAGAAGCGGTACAGCGCCCAGTACAGCGCAGTTGCGCCGGCCGGGCCTGCGGCCAACAACCAAAGACCACTGTCATCACTCATGTGCTGGCCACCAGGAAGGCAATTGCGAGGGCTTCGATGATCGTACCTGCGGTCAGCGCCGCCAGCAGCATCTTCCACTGCTGCACCGGCACGCTGCCCATGGTTTCACCGGTCCGGCCGTTCACCGCGATGTAGTGCAGCATGCCGCCGTTCCTGCCGGGCTGGTGGTACGAATACAGCCACACCGGCAGGTACATGGCCACCCAGCGGGTGCCGTGCACTTCCAGTTGCTCCTGTTCCCAGCGCACGCCACGGTCGTAACGGCGCACCGTGCCTTCCACCTGCGCTCGGGCGATCGACAGCAGCTGGTCTTCCAGGCGCGGCCGCAGCTTTTCGACGTCCAGGTTGCGCTTTTCCGAAGTGAACCCGGCCAGGTACGAGGCGTTCCACTTCACCGCGTTCTTGGTGTCGAACGGCAGAATCGTGTTGATGATGTTGTTGGTGTTGGCGCGCGTGTCCAGGTTGCCGCGCTCGGCAGAGGATTCCAGCGGCAGGTCGTCCACGGTGAAATCGACCTGGCGTTCCACCTGGTAGATATCCGCGTCGTAGTAGGTCTGCTTGTTCTTCTCGGTGCCACGGGTGTACTCGCGGGTCTTGATCTCACCCTTGCCAGCCACCGCTGCGCTGACATTGCCGTCGACGATCATGTAGGGCAGGTACACGCCCACCACGTTCTCCGGGGTGAACTGTTCCTTGAACGCCTTGAGCGCGAACATCCGGCGCTTGTCGACGAACTGGCGGATGCGCGCGACCGCATCCTCCTTCTTGATATGGAACGGCAGCACGGCGTCGGGCACCGCGCCGTTGGCGATCTGTTCGTTCACGCCGAACACATGCCGGCACCAGTGGCAGCGCGCCGTCATCGTGCTTTCGGTGTTGACCGTGACTTCGGCGCCGCAACCGGTGCACTTGAAGGTCATCAGTGCCGAGGTGTCGGCATCGATATCGCGTGCGCCCGATGCGATGACGGTGCCACGCAGCTGGTCGATGGCTTCGCCCAGCCCGAATTCCTCCTCCACCCGCGCGCCATGCCATTGGTGACGGCAGTACAGGCAGACCAGGATGTCGGTGCCCAGCTTGGGCCGTATGTCGGTGGCGCCGCACTTGGGGCAGCGGTTGAGGCCGTCTTTCAGTTCGGCCGCAGCGGTGTCGATGGCGACCGGGTCGGGCGCCTCGACTTCGTTGCGGATGGCCTCAGGCAGCTTGGAAGTATCCAGCGGGAAGCTGCCGGGCAGGGGAGGGACATCCTGCGGCGAACCGGGGCCGTCCAGCACCGCCGCCGGCAGGGGCGGGGGTGCTGAAGCGGAACCGGGCAGCGGCGGAGGCGTGTTTCTGGGATCGGACATGGTGGTTGCGCGTCCTGCGTCTTCTTACAGTCCCAGCGCCTTGGCCTTCAGCGCGTCGTAGTCGGTCTGGGTGATCAGGCCCAGGTCGAGCATTTCCTTGGCCTTCTTCAGCTTGGCCACCGGGTCGTCGGCGGCCGGGGTTGCCGGCTGCTGCAGGTTGCCCGCGCCGAACATGCCCGATGCCATGCCCACGCCGACAAGCCCGGCGGCACCGCCGTTCTCACCGGCGGACTGGATGCCCTGGGCGACGCTGGCCTGCAGGTTGGAATTGCCACGCGAGCCGGACAGCGCATCGGCGCGCTGCACGGTCTTCAGCAGCTCGCGGGTGTTGGCGTCGTACTCGATCGAGACGATGGCGGTCTTGACGATGGCCAGGCCACGATCGGACTTCCACTGGTAGCCCTGTTCGACGGCGGCCGACAGGCTCTGCGCAAAGCCCAGCGAATCCTGCTGCAGCTTGGTGATGCGGTTGCCCTTGCCCGGATCGTTGGTGTACAGGCTGAACGCCGGCGCCAGCGAACCCACCACTTCATTGAACAGCTGGCCGGCAGCAGCATTGTCCAGGTCGGTGAAGTCGAACACCTGGCCCGGCCGCAGGTAGCTGGCCGGAACGAAGTTCTTCACGAACAGGATCGGGTCGACGATCTTCAGCGTGTACGAACCACGGGTGACCGCGCCGACCTGGGTGTTGAGGAAACCGTCGTCCCAGTAGATCTCCGACTGGGTGCCGAAGCGGTTGTCCGGCAGTTCCTTCAGCGAAACAAAGAAGGCGGCCTGCTGCGAGCCCGGCTGGCCGCCGAACTTGAAGCGCTCCCAGCTCTGCTTGATGAAGGTGCTGACCAGGCCGTCGCCGGCGAAGATCGACTGCGAGTTCAGATCGTCCGAACGCCACTCGTAGCCACCCGGCTCGGCCACGAAGGCAGTGATCGCGCCATCCTGCAACAGCAGCAGGCCGTAGCCCTCGGGTACGACGATCTTCGAACCGTTGCTGATGATGTTGGAGGAGCCGCTGGTGTTCGAACCGCGCCCGGCATTGGTGCCCTGCGGCACCGCCGCGAACAGGGCTGCCGTGGACGGCAGGCCGGTCGGCACGGTGTAGAAGTCCTTCCACTGGTCGGCCAGCACACCGCCGACTGCACCCTTCACCGCTTGTACCAGACCCATGACCCACTCCCTGTAGTTGCCGGACAGGCACCACGCCTGTCGTGCTCGGCTGACTATAGAGGAGGCAGGCTGCATGCGGCTAGCGGCCGGGTGGACCCCCATTCATCTCGCGTCACAGGCCAGGCTGCGGTTGATCAGGCCTGGCCGATCAGCGGCACCCGTTCCGGAGCCCATCGCCGCAATGCGACAGTCCGGCCTGGGCACGGCCCCGCAGCGGATCAAGCCTGCACAGTGCTGGCAACCCGGGGTTCCGGAGCCGATGCCGATGATTGCTCCACCACACATTCCAGGCCTGAAGCATCTGTGTCCAGCAGGCAGGTGGCGAACAGCAGGAAGCGATAGGCATCGGTGAAATTCGATCCCAGCCCGAACGAAATCCTGACCGCACCGCAATCACCCTTCTCCAGGATCTTCTCGTCGAATGTGGTGCAGTCGAGAATCTTCCCGGTCTTGTCCAGCTCACAGTGCTCGGCGCCTGCGGTCGCGTAGGTCGCCTGCTGGACGGCGCCCAGGTTGCAGAAGCAGCCATTGCGCAGGGTGATGCCGAACCGGTCTGCGGCGCGCTTGATGCGGGCGTGCGGCAGGATGGAGCCATAGCAGTCGAAGAAGTTCAGCATCAGCGTCGCCCCCCGCTGCGCAGCGGGCGGGCCATAGATCTGGCACAGCGGCAACGCGCCGCCGATGTGGTGGCGAAGCGATGACAGCTGCGCCTGCAGCCACTCGGCCAACGCACGCGAGCGCAACGCGACTGCTTCCACTCCGCCCAGTGCGGCCACGAATTCAAAGCCTCTGGCGATGGCCGGGAAGGCAGCGTAGTTGGGCGTGCCGACTTCGAATCGCTGGCCCGCATCGCGGTACAGCAGGCGATCGGTGGGCGACCATGGCCCGGAGTAGTAGCACACGCCACCACCGGCAAACGACGGCGGTTTCAGCAGGTCGAGTGCGGCCCGCCGGGCGAGCAGGCAACCTGCGCCGGTGGGGTAACCGAAGATCTTGTAGAACGACGCCACCACGAAATCGGGGTGATGACGGCCGCAGTCAAGCCGGTATTGCGGCACCAGGGCCGCCGCGTCACACAGCACCGTCGCGCCATGCGCCTGGGCCCGCTCGATCCAGGCCAGATCGTGCCGGGCGCCGGTCGCATTGGATTGCGCGGGAAAGGCGAGCAGATGCGGCGCGCCGGGCTGCAGCCGCTGCAACGCGCGCCACATCAGCCCTTCATGCAACAACAGCTCGTCATCCAGCGGAATGTACTTCACCTGTGCGCCCTTCGCCGTGGCGTACTCGCGCAAGCCGTGTACCGAGGTGTGATTGTCCTTGGTCAGCAGTGCCTGCGACCCGGCCTGGAACGGGAATGACTCGGCCACCAACCGGATTGCGCTGCTGGCATTGGCGGTGAACAGTATCTCGTACTCCTCCGGCGTGGTTCCGAAGAAGGCGTGGATCTGCTCACACGCCCCATGAAGTGCGTCCTGGGATGCTTTCGATCCGCTGTGCGGATTGCCGAGAATCGTCCGCTTGAGTGCCTGGTAATCCTGCTCAAGCAGGCTGTCGGGTGGCAATGTTCCGCCCACGTGATCCAGATAGGTCACCTGTTGCTCATCCAGCCGCGCATATTCCTGCTGGCGCATGGCCTCGACCTGATCATGGGGATAATCGGGGTGGTCGGCGAGGAACCGTGCGCGAGCGCTTTCGAAGCCGCGCATCGCGCGCGCATCCTGCTGCAGTGGCAGGTGGAGCGCCAGCAGGGGTGAGAAATCCGGCGCCCGGAGGGCGGCCTGCGCTGGAGTGTGTGCAGCATCGACACAGCCGCGCAGCAACCAGGCTTCCACCTGGTAACGCCGGTCTGGCACTGCTGCATGGACGGCGTCCAGCATCGCGTCCAGATAGCGCTCCCTGCTGGGGGCATCGCACTGGTTGAACTCCTCCAGAAGGATGCAGGCGTTGAACAGGAACTCGCGCACATCGGCGTCGCCCATGGCAAACGCGAGGGGCCGCAGTTCAGCCATCTCGCCCTCTCGCGGGGAAAGTCCTTCGATCGTGAACGCGCGTGTGATGGGCGACGGGTCGGTCAGGCTCAGGGCTGCATCCATCAGCCGGGAGGGCATGCCGAAGTGCTGCCGTGACTGCTCGCGGGCCAGCTCGAACAGCTGGTTGTAGTGGAATGCCGTGGCGTAGACCCGTCCGCCAGGGCGGAGCACGCGCCTGAACTCGCGGGCGACGCGCGCCTTGTCCGGCGGGAACATCAGGCCGAACCCGCAGACGATGACGTCGAAGCTGGCGTCGGCGAAGGGCAGCTCCGCCATGTCCACATCGGCAAGGAGGGGCACGTTGCGCTGCACCTCATCGCTCAGCACGCTGCGTGCCACGTTCACGGCGATCGCTGAGAGATCGGTGGCGACCAACCGTAGGCCCAGCGGCCTGCTCAGGTGCTGGTAAAGGTTCGCGGTGATGACCCCGGTGCCGCAGGCGACCTCCAGGACGTCGGACGCGTTGAAACCGGCCCGGATGTCGCCAGCGATCTCCTCGGCCAGCAGCTTTCCGTAGGGACCGAAAATGCGCTGGCTCAGTACGCGCTCATAGAACTCCATGAACGTGCTGAGCGACCATTTCCGTTCGGATACAACCTTGCACTGATGCGGCGAGACATCCTGCATGGCACGCTCCCTGTGGCCGGAGGCCGGTGAATCTTCGCCGCCTTTATTGCATGGGAGTAAATGTCTTTAAGTGATATTAATCACATAAAGCGGGATTGATAATCCGTGAAAGGCCGGGCAGCCCTATATTCCCCCATTCATGGGGCAACGGCCGATTCGGCGCTTGCATCATTCTGTTCTGCAGCATCGCTTCGCGCAGGCTCAGCGCACCGACTGCGGCACCCGGCGCAGCTTGCCGGTGTCGTATCCCATTGCCTGGATGCGGGCGACCGCCTGCTGGTAGTCCGCCTCGCTCACCTGCGGCGTGCGCGCCATGTACCACACGTAGTCACGCTTGCTGCGGGCCACGATGGTCTGGGTGTAGCCCTCATCCAGCCAGGCAATCAGGTATTCGGCCTGGATGGGCCAGATGAACTGCATTCCCCAGACCGCACCATTGCCGTGTTTCTCCACACGGCCCACCGGGTGCATCGACTTCTGTGGCGACTGGAAGCTGCCCTTGCGATAGGTGAAAGTGGTCTGGATGCGGCCATCGGCCTGCAGCGCGTAGCTTTCCACCGCGTCGAAGGCCTCGCGCTCGGGCCGGGACGGAATATGGGCGATGACATACCAGTCGCCCATGAAGCGCGGCACGTCCACCTTCGGAGGCAGCGGAATGGGGCGGGTGTCGTGGCTGCTGCAGCCTGCGCCGAACAGGGCAACGGCCAGCAGCGGGAACAGCGATGCGATACGCATGAGGGCGGTCTCCTTCAACGCGGGCGGAACAGGTAGTGGGCGACCAGCCATTGCTGGCCGTCGTCGTAGCCGAACAATTCGGCGCAGGCCATCCAGAACATGCGCCAGCGCTGCCACCAGATGCGTGCCGCCGCTTCGTCGCCATAGGTCTGTGCCAGCACCGGCAGCAGCTGTTCACGGGCAGCATCCTGGTTGGCCAGCCAATGGTTGGCCGTGCGCTGGTAGTGCGTGCCGTCCAGCAGCCAGCGCTGGTCCAGCACCAGGTCGCGCTGGAAGTGCAGCAGCGTGTCCGCTGCCGGCATCAGGCCGCCGGTGAAGAAATGCCGGCCCATCCAGTTGTCGTCGCCCTCGGTCTCGAACGGATACATCAGCGTGCGATGGGCGAAAATGTGCACGAACAGCGCACCGTCCGGCTTCAGCCAGCGGGCAATGCGGCCCAGCAGGCGGTCGTAGTTGCGGACATGCTCGAACATCTCCACCGACACGCAGCGATCAAATGCAGCGGCAGGCAGGTCCAGCTGGTTGACGTCCCGGGTGAGTACCTCGACGTTGCCGAACCCGCGCGCCTCGCACTGCGCCAGGATATGGCTGCGCTGGCTGTGCGAGTTGGACACGGCGGTGATGCGCGCGTTCGGGTAGCGCTCGGCCATCCACAGCGTCAGCGAGCCCCAGCCGCAGCCCAGCTCAAGAATGGCCTGGCCGTCGGCCAATCCGGCGCGCTGCCCATACAGCTCCAGCATCGCATCCTCGGCCTGGTCCAGCGTCTCGCGGCCGGTGCGGTAGTAGCAGCTGCTGTACTTCAGGCGACGCCCCAGGCAGCCCTGGAAGAAGGCGGCAGGCACTTCGTAATGCTGGCGGTTGGCCGCATCCACGTGCAGTGCCAGCGGGCTGCCAGCGAGCTCGGCGATACGGCGGCTGAAGCGCTGCGCTTGCTCCTCCATGCTGCCGCTCGACTCCTCGGCCAGGCGTTGCGCACACAGGCGGCGTATGCCCGCGCGCAGCGCCGCATCGGGCAGCCAGCCACGCTCGGCCCAACCGGTAAGGCCGGCTTCCGTATCGGCAACCGGAGCAAGGGACGGGGTGCTGTTCATCGGGATCACTCCTTGGGGCTGCGCGGAAACCAGGGGAAGAACATCGGGGTACTGCGCTGGTAGTCGCGATAGTCATCGCCTCGACTGCGCAGCGCCTGTTTCTCGGTGAAGGGAACGCCACTGAGGTAGCGCAGGAACACGTACATCAGCACCGGCCCGGACCAGGCCAGCCACCACAAGGGTGAGCCGGCTGCCAGCAGTACATAGGTGAACCAGTGCAGCCACTCGAAGAAGTAATTGGGATGGCGCGTGTACCGCCACAGTCCTTGGCGGCAGGTCCGGCCCCTGTTCGCCGGGTCGGCACGGAAGCGTGCCAGCTGACGGTCGGCCAGTGCTTCGCCGCCCACGCTGAGCAGCCACACGACGACCGCCGCTGCGATCCAGCCAGGCATGTCGCTGTGGGGATTGCCGGCCACGGCCGTGAACGGCAGCGCAAACAGCACCACCAACAGCGCCTGCGCCATGAAGAAGCCGAAGATCCTGCCCTGGTGGCCGTGCCAGTGTTCGCGCAGATAGCGGTAGCGACCGTCTTCTTCCTCGCTGCGTACGCGGCGCCACAGATGCAGGGCGAGACGACTTCCCCACAGGCCACCGAGCACGGCCAGCGCGATGCGTGGCTGCAGCGCGCCATCGCCCAGCCATGCAAGCAGCAGCGCGCCTGCCGCCACGCCCTTTGCCCACAGGACATCGACGATGCCGATGTTGCGGTGCCTGCGCTGCCAGGTCCAACCCCAGGCCATGATCAGCACGGCGTACAGCAGTACCCACCACAGAATGCTCATCAGGCTGCTCCGATCAATGGGGTGTCACGATTGCTGGGCGTTCCGCGACGGGCGACGGCGCACAGCAGCGACAGTGCCACGCACCAGCCCAGCGCCAGTGTTGCCACGCCCAGCCAGGCCGGGGCGGTGAAATGTACGGCCTGGAAACCCCGCGCCGCGGACAGATACGCCAGCGGCGCCAGCAGGCCCAGGGCCACCGGCAGCATCCAGTGCCGCTGCAGGAACGCCATCGACGCCGTCAGCGTCATCGCAAAGGCCGCCCACAGCGCGAAAATCCACGGTGGCGGCACCCATCCAAGCGGTGCGGCGGCGTACTGCACAGCACCGCTGGCTGCAGCGCTGCCATCCACCAGCCAGGCACACCCCAGCGCGAGCAACAGCAGGCGCAGCTCCAGGCGTGGCCGCGTCGAGGCAAGCAACTGGCTGCCGACATAGAGTGTGGCCGACAGCAGGGCCGGCCATTGCCAGCCGCGGCCGGCTCCGGCAACGGCGCACAGCCATACCAGCTGGTTGCCGATTACGTTGACCCAGGTGCGGCGCATGTCAGCCGGCCCGTTGGCCATGGACGTCCGTCTCGGGACGGTAGCCCGGGCGTGCCAGCAGCAGATGGGACACGCCGATCGAGCGCTCCAGGAAGCCGCCCTCGCAGTAGGCCAGATAGAACTCCCACAGCCTGCAGAAGCGGTCATCGAAACCCTGCGCACGTACCGCCGGCAACTGCGCCAGGAAGCGCTGCCGCCAGGCGCGCAGGGTGAGGGCATAGGAGTGGCCGAAATCCTGCTGGGCGATCAGCTGCAGGTCGCAGGCCCGGGTCTTGGCGGCCAGGATGGCGTTGATCGAGGGAATGAAACTGCCGGGGAACACGAAGCGCTTGATGTAGTCCACGCTGCGACGCGCCTGCTCGTAGCGCTGGTCCTCGATGGTGATGGCCTGCAGCAGGGCCACGCCATCGGGCTTCAGCAGCCGCTGCAGGGTGGCCATGTAGGTGTCCAGATACTCGGCACCGATGGCCTCGATCATCTCGATCGACACCAGCTTGTCGAACTGGCCCTGCAGATCACGGTAGTCCTGCATCAGCAGGGTCACGCGCTCCTGCAGGCCCGCCTCGGCCACACGCTGGGCGGCAAGCGCGTGCTGTTCGGCGGAGATGGTGGTGGTGGTCACATGGCAGCCGTAGTGCTGGGCGGCATGCAGGGCGAACCCGCCCCAGCCGGTACCGATCTCGACGACGCGATCACCGGGTTGCAGCTGCAGCTGCTGGCAGATGCGGTCCAGCTTGCGGCGCGAGGCGGTTTCCAGCGAGTCGCCGGCATCGCTGAACACCGCCGAGGAGTACATCAGGTCCGGCGACAGGAACAGCGCGAAGAAGTCATTGCCCAGATCGTAGTGGGCGGCGATGTTGCGGCGACTGCCTTCGCGGCTGTTGCGCCGCAGGCGGTTCCAGCCGCGCAGCAGCCAGCCACCGATCCGCGCCGGCCCGCGTTCCATGCCATCCAGCAGGTCGCGGTTGCGTACCAGCAGCCGCACCAGGGCCACCAGGTCATCGCAGTGCCAATCGCCGTGGATGTAGCTCTCACCCGCGCCGACGCTGCCCTGCGCGGCCACCTTGCGGTAGAACGCCATATCGCTGATGGTCACCGTGGCCTGCAGTGCGCCGGCACGATCACCGAGGATGACCTCGCCCAAGGGGTCGCGTACCCGCAGCCCGCCTTCGCGCAGCGGCGCCAGTACCGCCAGCAGCCTCCGGCGCAGGAATACGTCCACCGCGCCGGGGCGGGGCAGGGCAACGGAAGGATTCAGCTCGTTCATCGCGGTTTCTCGGCAAGAGCGGGGTGGTCATGCACGGGATTGCGCTTCAGCCACAGGCGCAGTGCCTGCCAGTGGATGGCGGCGACCACCTGCACGGTCATCAACGGGTGGAATGCCAGGACCCGGGCCAGGCCGCGGCCATCGAGCGGGCGTCGCTGCATGGCCTGGGTGGCATCGAACTGCCGGACACCGTCGCGCCAGACCTGCATATGCACGCGCAGGTCATCGCCGGGCGCGGTGAAGCGCCAGTCGTAGCGGCAATCCATCGGCATGAAGGGGGAAACGTGGAAGGCTTTGTCGAACTGCCAGCGCAGGGCACGCCCCTGCGGCTGTGCGCTTTCAACAGGCAGAACATAGGCGTGCCGTTCCTTCCACGGCGTGTTGGTGATGTCGGCGACGATGCAGTCCAGGGTGCTGCCGTCGGCCCGGTAGCAGTAATAGAAGCTGACCGGATTGAACACGTGGCCACCGAAGCGCAGGTGCGCCAACAGCCGCACCGGGCCGTCCGGGCGCCGCCCCAGCACGGTCGCGGCATGGTCACGCACGGCGTCTGCAAGCGATGTCCTGGGATCGCCGAGATAGTCGCTGCGGCGGAACTCTGCCAGGTTGCGGCGCCCGACCGACCACAGCCAGCGCCCGGCAAATACCTGGTCCAACTCGTCCAGGTCCAGCAGCAGCTGCGCGATGGGGTAGCGGAAGGCATGCGGATGCGGATGGTGCCGGCGGTGCACCACCTGCCCGAAGTAGAGGGCGCTGGCGCTCACGCGGCCACCTCCACCTGCAGGGGAGGCGGCGCGCCGGCATTGCGCAGTTGCAGCGCATCCACTACGCGGCGGGCACTGCGGATTCCATCTTCGTGGAAGCCCCAGCCCCAGTACGCACCCGCAAACCAGGTGTGCCGCCGGCCCTGCAGTTCGGCCCAGCGCCGCTGCGCGTCCACCGCAGCCGGATCATGCACCGGATGCGCGTAGTGCAGTCGGCGCAGCACCTTGGCCGGATCGATGGCCTCGCTGCGGTTGAGGGTCACAACCAGCGGCGTATCACCGGGCAACCCCTGCAACAGGTTCATGCAGTAGCTGACCGTGCAGGGTGCGGTGGGGTCGCGCGGTACATGCGCGTTCCAGGCCGCCCACGCCTTGCGGTTGGCGGGCAACAGGGAGGCGTCGGTGTGCAGTACGGCCTCGTTGGGTTGGTAGCGGATCGCGCCGAGCACCGCATGCTCGATCGGATCGGCGTCGGCCAGCAGGGCAAGGGCCTGGTCGCTATGGCAGGCCAGGATCACTTCATCGAAGCCTTCAATGCCGGTTGCGGTGTGTACGCGTGCACCCCAGGGCATACGCTCGACCGCATGCACCGGGCATTCCAGCCGCTCATGCACCCGCCAGCGCGCACGCAGGGCGTCCACGTAGCGCGCCGAGCCGCCCTTGACCACGCGCCAGGGCGCGCGCCCGGTCATCTGCAGCATCTGGTGATTGGCCATGAACTGCACCAGGTAACGCGCCGGGAAGTCCAGCACCTGCGCGGTCGGCGAGGACCACAGCGCCGAGGCCATCGGCAGCAGATGCTCCTGCACGAACGCTTCGCCATAGCGCTGGCTGTGCAGGTACTGGCCCAGCGTGGGGCCCTGCTCCTCGCCCAGCAGCAGGGGCGCGTCGCGATAGAAGCGCCGCAGGTCGGCCAGCATTCCCCAGAAACGCGGCGAGAGCAGGTTGCGGCGCTGGCAGAACAGGCCATCGAGCGATGTGGCGTTGTACTCCACGCCGCTGCGCTCGCTGTGCATCGAGAAACTCATCGTGGTGGGCTGCGAGTCCACGCCAAGTTCGTCGAACAACGCCGACAGCAGCGGGTAATGGTGCGGATTGAAGACGATGAACCCGGTGTCGACCGCCATCCTGCGGCCGTCCACTGTCACCTCGTGGGTGTGGGTGTGGCCGCCCAGATAGTCGTTGGCCTCGAACAGGGTGACGTCATGCTCGCCGTCCAGCCACCACGCACTGGCCAGACCCGCGATGCCGGAACCGATGACCGCGATACGCATGTCAGTGCCTCGCCTTGGCCAGTACCCAGGCCGGGATCGGCTTGAGGCCCTTCACCAGCCCCAGCGCAGCCATTGCGCGCAGGCCATACCAGCTGATGTCGATCTCCCACCAGCGGAAGCCCTGGCGGGCGGTGCCGGGAAAGAAGTGATGGTTGTTGTGCCAGCCTTCGCCGAAGGTCAGCAGCGCCAGCCAGAGGTTGTTGCGGCTGTCATCACGGGTCTCGAAGCGGCGCCGGCCGAATCGGTGCGCCAGCGAATTGATGGTGACCGTGGCGTGGAACAACACCACGGTGGAGATGAAGAAGCCCCAGACCAGCAGCTGCGGGCCGGAGGTATGCAGGCCTGGCGCCACACGCTCGAGCACCGCACCCACACCATACAGCGCAGCGGCCAGCAACACGGGAACCACGGTGTCGAACCGATCCAGCCAGCGCAGCTCGGGGTAGCGGGCCAGATCGGGAATGCGCTGCAGATCGGTGGCAAAGGCGCTACGGGTGAGGAACCAACCCATATGGCTGCGCCAGAACCCGCCCTGGCGCGGGGAATGCGGGTCCTGCGGTTGATCGGCGTGGCGGTGGTGGTGGCGGTGGTGCGCTGCCCACCAGAGCGGGCCACGCTGCACGCTGGCGGCGCCGATGACCGCGAACACGAACTGCACGGTGCGCGACGCCTCGAACGTCCGGTGCGAGAAGTAGCGGTGATAGAACGCGGTGATGGCGAACATCCTGATCGCGTACAGGAACGCTGCGACGGCAACCGCTGTCCAGGACACGCCCACCCAGATCACCCCGAGGCAGGCCACGTGCAGCAGCGCGAAGGGCAGGGCGCGCAGCCAGTCGATGCGGTCACCCTGGCTGCCGTCGATCGCCGCTTCGCTTCCGGCATCGGTGTCGAACCAGCGCTGGAAGGTGCGCAACAGGCGCGAACGTCTGCGGAGTGGAGGCGCTGCGGATGCCATGGACGGAAGCCCGAGGGAGTCGATTGCCTACCTCTACGCGTTGCAGTGCAGGTTGGATGCAGTGGATTGCAGCTGACTGCATGTTCACCTGGTCGTAACACCGCAGCTGGCTACCAGCGGTCGCTGCAGCTCAGTGCGCCAGCGCTGCTCCGGCTGCTCGGTTGCGGGTGCGGCGAAGCGCACGGTCACCTGCGGATAATCGCCACGTGCATCGCGCAGGTTGCTGGTACCACGGAACTCGAGCAGGCGGCGATCAGCATCGGCGTAGACCAGCGACAGACGTGGGGCCACCGCGCCGAACCAGGTATCAAGGCGGACATTCACCGCATGGGCGGAAAGCCCCTGCCAGCGCACCGGGCCCTGGTACTGCACCTGCACGGGGTAGAAGCGTTGCCGGCCGGGCACCAGAAAAGGCAGGCTGACCGACGCTCCACCCTGCAGCGTCCGCCAGTGGGCCCGCACGGCGGCATCGAAGCCGGCGTCGATCACGGCATCCGGGGGCAGCGGCAGCTGCTTGGTTCGGGAAGGCGTGGACGTGTCCTCCTTCCAGTCGACCCGAACCACGCCGGGGTCGACCCTCACATCGGCCGCTTGGCCGCTGCGGGCGTCCTGCAGCACATAGCCCCTCACCTGCGGCCGGGTGGCGGCGGGCATCTGCTTGCGGGCGAAAGGTTGGCCCGCAGGGCAAAGGTAGTCCACCCAGCGTTCGCTGCCATCGCCGGCGCCGCGCTGCCAATGCACTTCGCGGTAGGCAATGACTCCGTTGGCCAGGGTGGCCACGCCCTCCGAACGCAGCAGCGGCGCGGCCGAAGCGGCGCAGGGGATGCAGAGCAGCAACCAGGCAAGACGCATCGGGGCGATCCATGGGAGGCTTGCGGGCCTGTACGCGCGACGGCGCCGGCTGGATGCACGTTGGCACCCATCCCGGGTGCATCCAACGGGCGCCACCGTGCGTAGAGGGAAGGACTCCTCTTCACCCAACGGCAGCCCCCGCCGATGTACCGTCCTCCCGCCAGTCCCTCCCATCCCTTCGACACCGCGCGGATCGTGTCCAGTTCACAGCAGCCCAGCAACGAGCCAACGAACTGGAACGGCGAGATGGATGGCGTCGCCCGGCTGCGCGATCGTGACTGCTTCATGCGCATCTACGACCATTTCATGCCGCGCCTGTGCATTTATCTGCGTGGCCTTGGCGCACCCGCAGCGGTGGCCGAGGAGCTGGCCCAGGAATGCCTGCTGCGGCTGTGGCTGCGCGCGGCCGAGTTCGATCCTGCCCAAGGTGCGCTGAGCACCTGGTTGTATCGCATCGGCCGCAACCTGCACATCGACCGCGTGCGTCGCGAACGCAGCTGGATGCAGGTGCAGGAAGCCGTGGAAGACGCCGCTGCCGCCGACGTCGGCGAGCGCAGCAGCGCCGAGCAGTTTGCCGACCATGCCCGCCTGCGCCAGCGCATCAATGAGCTGCCGGCCACGCAGGCGCGTCTGGTTCGCATGTCCTACTTCGAGGCCAAGAGCCACAGCGAGATCGCGCAGGCGCTGGGCATGCCGCTAGGCACGGTCAAATCACACCTGCGACGAGCGTTCCTGCAGTTGCAGTCCAAGGTCGGGGGTGCACCATGAATCCGCACCACCACCTGCATGAGTCGACGCTGATGAGCTACGCCGCCGGTGCTCTGCCGGCACCGTTGAGCATCGTCGCCGGCACCCATCTGGAGCAGTGCCCGCACTGCCGCCAGCGGCTGCGCGAAGCGGAGGCCATCGGTGCCGCATTGCTGGAGCAGACCCAGCCCGTGGCGGACGAGGCGCGGCGGGCGGGCCTGCGCGAAGCGATGCTTGCGCAGCTCGTCGAGGTCCAGGCCGACGCGGTGCCAGGCCCGCTGCGGTCGATGCCGCGCGAACGCCCCGAGGCGGATCCGGACCATCTGCCGACGTCGCTGCATCCGTACTTCGGCGATTCGCTGGGTCGGCTGCACTGGCGCTGGATGGCGCCGGGAGTGCATTGCATCCGTGCCGAGCAGATGCCGTCGCTGATCATGCTGAAGATCGCGCCGGGCAAATGCCTGCCGATGCACAGCCATGGACGCAGCGAACTGACACAGATCCTGCGGGGTTCCTACAATGATGCGCTGGGTCTTTTCGCGCCCGGCGATGTGGCCGACCTGGACGAGGAGGTCGAGCACCAGCCGGTAACGGCGCCGGGCGTACCGTGCATCTGCGTTTCCGCGCTGGATGCGCCGCTGGTATTCAGTGGTTGGCTGGCCCGCCGGATCCAGCGCTTCGTGAAACTCTAGGCTTCTTCAAGGTCAACGCATGTACGAAACACGCCCGCTGCGGATTCTGCTGACCGGCGCGACCGGACTGGTCGGGCAGGGCGTTGCCCGTGCCTGTCTCGCTTCGCCGCAGGTGGCGCGCACCGCTGCCCTGGTCCGCGGCAAGGCCCGGCTCGACGCGCGTATCGAGCAGATCGTGCTGGCCGATTTCCAGCATGCCCGTGGTGTGGGCCCGCAGTTGGCCGGATTCGATGCGTGTTTCTATTGTGCCGGAGCACCGCCGGTCGGCACCGCCGAGGACGAGTATCGGAAGGTGACGCTCGATGCCACCCTCGCCGTGGCTGCAGCATGGGCCGAGGCGAATCCGGACGGCCGGTTCCTGTATGTCTCCGGCGCCCATGCCAATCCCCACAGCCGGATCATGCCCCTGCGCATCAAGGGCGAGACCGAGGCCGCATTGACGCAGCTCGCGGTGCGCACCGTCATGCTGCGTCCTGCCGGGGTGCGCCCGGTGGCGGGCACCGGCACCCGTCATGCGGCGTTGAAGCCGCTGTATCGCTTTGGCGGCCCCCTGATGGCGGCGGCGGGCCGCGTCCTGCCCTCACTGGTGACCAGCAACGAAGCCATCGGCCGCGCGATGATCGTGCTGGCGACGATGCCGGAGCCGCCGCCGGTGCTGGAATGTGCGCAGATCAACCGACTGGGTGGCGCTGCTGCAGCCTGATGGGTGCGGTGCACATCTGCTGCACATCGCGCCTACTACAGTCGTCGCTCATCCTTCTGTGACGCATCGACGTGAACCTGCAGCCATCGTCTTCCCTGCTTCGCCCATCGCGCCCAGCGCCTGAAAACGGCCGTTTCGACCTGCTGGATGTCAATGCACTGCAGGATCCCGGCAGCGGCCGCATCGTCCATCTGTATTCGCTGGTGGCGCGCTGCCTGTGCTGCGAGGTCGTATTCAAGGCGCAGGAGGGCGATGGGCTTGTCAGCACGTCTGCCGCGCGTGTACTGCGCTGCCCGACCGGCTGCGGTGAGCAGGCCTTCAGGGGCAGCGCGCTGCGCCAGTGGCGGCCCGCAGCGCAAGGCCCTCAGGCATTGCCCGGCTAAAGCACGGCCGGATTGGCCTGCCACACCGCGTAGTTGAGCGCGCTGGCGAACGTCACCCATGCCAGGTAAGGCAGCAGCAGCCATGCCGCCGCCGGACGCACGCGATGGAAGGCGACGATCGTGGCCACGATCAGCGCCAGCAACAGTGCGATGTCAGCGAACGCCAACGCCCCCTGTTTCCAGCCGAAGAACAGCCAGCTCCACAGCACGTTCAGGGCCAGCTGCAGCAGATAGAGTGCCAGCGCAGGCGCGGCCGCGCGCCATCCGCCCTGGCGCCACACCAGCCACGCCGCCAGCGCCATCAATGCGTACAGCACCGTCCACACCGGACCGAACACGCTGGCCGGCGGTGCCCATGCCGGCAACGCTAGGCTCGCGTAGAAATCCGCTGCCGAGATCGAGGCACGCGCGCCCAGTGCGGCGGCCAGAAAAGTGACGATGGCCCAGCCCAGAAGGCCAACTGCTTGCCTGCGGACATTCACGGTGTCTTTCCTCCTGCACTATCGCGAACTGCGGTAGTGCGTTGTACGTAAAGGCGTCGCGACTGGATGCAGCCTTCGGGTCAGTCCGCCGTGCCACCGTCGCTGGCCGCTGCAGCACCGGGCAGCAACGCAGGCCGACCGTCGAACCATTCCCGCGCACCGGCCAGATGCCATTGGCGGCGCTGCCCATCCAGCTCGATGCCGGCACCCAGCAGGCCCCAGCGAAGGTAGAGGTCGCCACGCTTGCGCTGGTCCAGCAGATCCAGCCGCGCACGCAGCGAAAGGCGCTCGTTCTCCGCCTGCAGTCCATCCAGTACCAGATGCCCGGCGCGCCAGCGCAGGCGGGTATGTGCATCCACCTGGCCGGAGTCGAGCAGCGACAATGCCCAGCGCGGGTAATCGCTGCGCTCGGCAAACAGCGCCAGCAGCGGGCCCGCGTCGCGCATGGCAAGATCCGCGCGTGCGTCCACCTGGAACGGTGACTGCGCATCGATGTCACCGCGGGCGATGGTGACCCGGCCCCACCACGGCTGTGAACGCTGCTGCTCACCTACCTGCACGTTTCGCAGCTCGATCACGCTACCGCCCAGATCGAAGCGGCGCTGGCTGAAATCGCCACGCCGCAGCCTGCCATCAACGCGGGCGTCGCCCTGCAGGCCGAGCCCGGCCACCTGCAGGCGTGCGCGTTGGCTGCGCAGGCGGACACTGCCATTGCCAACCCGGCCCTGGGTATCGAGTTCAACGTCGCCGCTCACCTGGCCAGCGCCTCCCAGCAGCCGCACCTGGCCGTCGCCCAGGTAGCGGTTGTAGGCGGTGAGGTCTGGAATGCTTGCGTCATTGAAGCGCAGCTGAGCGCGCACGCCCTTGCGCAGCTCGCGCAGGCGACCGTCACCGGTGAGTGTCAGTGCCAGATCGCGCCCATCGAACAGCGTGGCACCCTTGGCGCCGCCTGCACGCGCATTGAACGTGGGAAGCTTCACTGCCAGTACGGCGTGCGTCGGCGTCCCGGCCTGCAGTTGGCCATGGGCGCTGGCCGTTCCCTGCATGTGCACGCCGGCCACTTCGGCCACCGCCCGCGCCGCAGGTATATCGACGCTGCTGCCAGCGGCCAGCTCGCCGTTCTGCAGGCGCAGGTCGGCGCGCAGCACGCCACCGCCCTGCAGCTGGAACCAGGGTTTCTGCACGAACAGTGCGGGAATCCAGTTGAGCGAGGTGAAGGTCCATTCGCCCTTGACCGTTCCGGAGGTGCGGCCCAGCATCTCGCTGGGTTCGGCGAATGGAATGTGCCGCCCGGTGATGGTCAGATCCGCGTCCAGCGCAGCGCCTGTGCCCTCGCGCTGCGGCAACCGCGCCTGCAGGCGGATATCGCGGGCGGCGTCCAGCTGCACTGCCAGCGTTCCGCGGTCGGGGGCGCCAGCTCCCATCTGCAGGGGAACGCGCCAGACCGCATGGCTGCCGGGCTGAAGCGCGCCCTGGTCCAGGGTGATCGACGCCTGCAGCTGCCCCGGCACGGCGGCGCTGGCAATGGAAGGACGTTGCGTGTCCGTATCCAGGCGCAGGCCCTGGCTGCGCGCCTGCACCTCCAGCACGGCATGCAGCAGCCCCAGCTTTGCCAGCCCGGGCGCCTGGTCGCGGTAGTGTCGCGGATAGGAGAACTGCGTCTTCAACTGCATGTCGCCGAGCAGCTGGGTGCCGTCAAGGCTGGCGTCGGCATCAGCGAACGCCACCTCCGAGTCCAGCAGTTCCGAGGGACCACCACGCAGCTGCTTCACGAAACCGACCGTGCCGCTGCCCTGGCCAACGATCAACAGCTTGCCCACGCGGACGCTGCGGATGGTTTCGCTATGAATGGCATCGAACCGCAACGTCCAGCCGCGATCGCCGCGCGGTGGTGAGGGAATGGCCTCCTCCACGCGCGCGATCTCGGCGGCCACCCCGGTCGCGTGCAGCGACGGCACGCGCACCTCGCGCTGGAACAGCGGCAGCAATGCCAAGCGTGCACTGGCGCGGTCCGCGCGCAGCACATACACCGTGTGATTGACGTGGCCGCGCATCTGCACATTCCAGGCGATGACATGCCCCGGCAGCAGCGTGATCGCCGGGCCGGTGGTCATCACGAACTTGTGCGGCTTGCGATTGGTGACCTGATCGAACAGCGGCGTATTGAGGAAAACATTGCCTGCCAACAGGTACAGCAGATACAGGCCCAGCAGGTACGGCAGCAGCTTGCGGCCGTGACGGCGCCATCGCTGCGGGCGGGCGAGGGAGTGGGGCATGGACCCTCGGCATGGAATGGGATGGCCATCACTATCGTAGATGCGGCTGCGGCGCGATGTGAACGTGCTGCGCACACCGCGTCCTATAATCAGCGCGTCACTGTTCAAGGAGGTCACGGCATGAATGCCCGGACCAGCAAGGAAGGCGCAACCCAGGATGCGCCGCGCGATGCCGCCTCGGCATCGTTCGATCCGACCTACACCTCGGCCAACAGCGAGGCGCGGGCCGCCGCCGGTGGTTACTCGGTCACGTTGAACGAGGGCGACGGCGCGTTGAAAGTGGGTACCGAGCACAAGCGCGCAGCGTCCAGTCTCGCATCGCAGTTCCAGGGGACGTCGCTGAACATGGCCGGCAGCCCGACGCCCGATGGCGGCAGGGATTACCTGCTCACGATGGAGTCGGTGGTCGGGGCACGCGCGAAAGGTGCCGGCTTCCAGGACACCAGCAGCACCGGCGTACGCGGGCGCTACAGGGTCAGCCTGCCCAGCGAGGCGGTGGACGTCGATCCCACCCGCATCAACCCGTTCGATCCGCAGACCATTCCCAAGGGGGGCAGCGTCACCCTGGATGGCCAGCAGTTCACCGGCACCGCACTGGAAGGCAGCTTCCGCAACATCGCCATGCAGAGCCAGACGACCGAGGCGAGCGGTGCCAGCTACCGCGTGGATCGCCTGGATGATGGCCGGGTGCGCGTCACCACCGGGCCGAACGAGGCGGTGGAAGCCTTCAACGGCATGGGATTCAGTGCCGGCAGGTTCAGCGCGATTGCCGGTCGGCAGGACGCGCTCGGTCACGCTGCCGTCCGCACTGCCACGTTCGACCTGGATCAAGCCGAAGGCCGCCAGGCCTATGAACAGTTCATCGACAACGGTACGCTGAGCGGCCAGACCCCGGGCGTGCAGGATCTGGCGACGGTCGAGCGGCTGGGCATGAGTTCGCAGACGCGGCTGAAGGTCGGCTATGGCGACACGTTCGGCCTGGACCTGGCGGGTGCACGCAACAGCGGCGACGTGGTGCAGGTCAGTCGCGAGGACGGCAGCCGCACCGAACTGCGCAGCGTGCAGTACAACGGCAACCTGCCGGCAACCCGGGTCAGCGCCTACGACGCCGACGGCCAGGAAGACAGGGCGCAGCGCCGCTATGAATTCACCTTCGACCTGCGCGGCCATGCGCAGGGTGAGCAGATTGCCGGAATGGCCAACGCGGCACTGTCCGGCGACCCCAGCGGTGATCGCGGACCGATGAAGGCCGGTGAGCTCACTACCCTGAGCTTCAGCGAGGCCCAGATGCGCACGCTGATGGAGCGTACCCAGTCGATGGTCGGGAACAACCCGATGCTGGGGCCATCGTGGCAGGTGCTTGCAGAGGACGGCAACGGCAGGCCGCAGCAGGATGTGGACGCCTTTGCACTGGGGCTGGCGCGCAACCAGGGGCAATCCACCTATGGCATGGCCGAACGCCTGTTCCATATCGCCGCGGCGGGCGGCAAGGATCTGCAGAAGATCGATGCTGCCGTGCAGGGCGAGCACCTGCAGTCGCTCGCGCCGCCCTCACCGCTGCTGCCCCGGCAGGACCCACGGCACACCGCCAGCCCGGACCATGGCATGTGGCTGCAGAGCCAAGGCGCGGTGAGCAGCCTCGACCAGGCGATGGGGCGCCAGCCTGATGAGATGAGTGAACGGCTGGGCATGGCCCTGCTGGTCGCGGCCAAGGGCAAGGGCATGCAGCGGATCGACGAGGCCGTGCTCAGTGACGACGGCAGGTACGCGTTCGCGGTGCAGGGCCAGCCGCACGCCGCAGATCGTCAGATCGCCCGCACCGATACTGCGCAGGCAGTGGCTACGCCGGTCAGCGAGCACGTGCGCGAGCTGCAGCAGGGCCAGTCGCTGGCGGCAAGCTCTGAGCAGGCGAGCCAGCAGCAGGAGCGGGAGCAGTTGTCCCAGGAACACGCTGCACGGGCCATGGCGCGTTGACTCGGGCGCGCCAGCCCAGCGGCTGGCGCATCGGGTCAGGCAGGCCTATCAGGCTCGCCAAAGCGCCCGGGCCTCATCGGCAAGCAGCGCAGGCTGTTCCTCAGGCCAGAACAGGCGTCCGCCTTCCACCCAGCGGATACCGCGCGATGCCGGCAGCGTCTGGTCCAGCCACTCGGCCCAGCGGCCCGGAAAGAGGGGATCGGCTGTTCCCCACACCATGCGCGTGGGAATCGTACTGCGTTGCAGCGAGGCTTCGATGGCCACCAGCGGATTGGGCTCGAACGCCGCGAGGTGGTCATTGAGCTGCTGTTGGCGCAGGGGCGAGGATACCAGCGGGCGGAAACTGTATTCGATGGCCTCATCGCTGAAATGTGCCGGATCCACATAAGCCGAGCCACCGATACCGGCCGCTGATCGCGCGTAGCCGCGATCCTGCAGGTGGCGCACAATCTTCTGGTGATAGGTGCCTGCGCGTGCGGCGGCCAGCGAGTTCTTCATCTGCACCGGCGGGCTGTTCTCGTGCACGTCGCAGTTGGTCAGCAGCATCGTGCGCACGCGGCTCGGGTGCTGCACAGCGAACAACTGGGCCACGGTGCCGCCACTGTCATTGGCAACCAGGTCGACCATCGCAACGGACAGCGCATCAAGCAGCGCAACCAGCATGTCGCTCTGCGCCTGTGGGGATAGGTCCTGCGTGGCCGCCACCGCGCTGTGGCCCAGGCCCATGAAATCCGGTGCAATGCAGCGGCGGGACGAGGAAAGCTGCGCGATCGCATGCCGCCACTGGAAGCCGCTCAACGGGAACCCGTGCAGGAACAGTGCGGCCGGACCCTTCCCTTGTTGCACGCAGGCGATGCGCCCGAACGGTGTGCGGACCCAGCGCCGGCGGGCGGCGAACGCGGCGGCATCCATGGGCTCGCGCAGGCCCGCGCTGGCGCCGCGCACGGTGGGTGGCCCTCCCATGGCCAGCAACAGTCCAGCACCGATCAGCAGTGACCTGCGCGACGATGAAGGCGCATCGTTGGATGGACCGCTCATGACGTCACCGCCGTGCGACCGACGACCGCATGCTTGAACAAGCGCACGGGCTTGCCCGCTGCGCGATCGATCACGCCCTTGGCTTCCAGATCCAGCTGCACGGCCTTCAGCCACCAGCCTGCGGTCGCGCCTGCGGGGAACAGATCTGCAGGCAGCGCTGGCAGCAATGACTGCTTGGCAATGGCAACGGAAACCCCGGGCGGTGTCTGCGGCAGCACGTCGAGCAGGGCGCTGCGCATGGCGCTGTACTTGCCCCGGTCGACCCACTGGGTCCTGCCGGGCGAGGTAATGCTCTCGATCTCGATCTTGTCTGCCTCAGCCATGGACCTCTCCTTCAATGCGGATATCAGGGCTGCGCAGGCCCATCGCAATCCAGGCCTTCATCAACCGGGCATAGAAGCGAAGCGAGTGTTGCTTGAGGTTGGGTACATCGGCGGGCAGCACGGCGGGATCGGGCAGATCGCCCACCATGGTGCGCATCTGCAGCGGCGGCCGGGCATCCTCCGGCCACAGCCCGCCATACAGGCTCAGCCAGTGGCCGCCGGTCAGTTCAAGAAACAGGGGCGTGCTGCAGCAGGTGGCCAGCACGCGACGGGTGCCGGCATCGGCTGAGAGGCGGAACGCGGCCAGGCGCTCCACTCCTGCCAGGAACTCCACCCGGTCCTTGCGATACATGACGAACCGGGTAGTCCCATGCGGTCCGAGCAGCCGCTGGGCGCCGGGCAGGCGCTGCAGGCGCAGGCCTGCGGCGCGGCAGCTGTTGCAGCAGCAGTCGACGCAGACGATGGGTGTGCCGGTCAGGTTCAACGTCACTTCGCCACAGCGGCAGGCAACCTGTTGTGCGGAAGGCATGTGGATGCTCTCTTCGGGGGCTCTTTTTCTATCGACGAACCGGGGGCCCCGGAATCGACAGGGACGGTGGCAGCCGATAGCTCACCCGGTACAGGTCCAGACTGGCGCCATCGCCGCGACGCGCTGAATAGGTGAGCGTGCCAGGGCGGGACCAGTCGAGCATGGCCCCATAGCTGTCGCTCGCACCGTCGTTGACGGGTGCGGGCAGTCGCATGCCGGGCGCGTAGCGGTCACCGAACGCGCGTGCCGCGAACTGCTCGACCCGCGAACTGCCAAAGTCCTGTGCACGTGCGAAAACGATGGTCCGGCCATCGCCCAGGAAGGTGGCGTCGAACTCCTGCGCGGCCGTGTTGACCGCGCCTGCCACCGGCCGCGCAGGTTGCAGTTGGCCATCGTCCACCCGCGCGACATACAGATCGTGGCCACCGGCGCCACCTGCTCGGTCGCTGGAGAACAGCAGGGTGCCACCGTCGGGGGCGAGCATCGGCGCAAACTCGTTGGCGGGACTGTTGACGGCAGACCCGAGATGCTCAACGGCACCGAACTGCAGGCCCTGCACGGGCACCCTGTACAGGTCATCGCCGCCCAGGCCACCGGGGCGATCGGAGCAGAACAGCACGAAGCGACCATCGGCGGTGAACGCAGGGTCGAAATCGCGGCCGGGTGTGTTGAACGGAACCGGGCGCGCGGCACTCCACTGGCCGTGCTGCAGATGCGAAACCCAGATGTCATGGCCGCCTTCGCCGCCAGGCCGGTCACGGCTGAACCAGAGCGCCGTGCGCCCATCGGGGCTCAGCGTCAGGCGGATTTCGCTGTATCGGGTCGACGCGATGCCTGGTGCGAAACGCTCTGCGTGAGGGTCGAGTGCCAACGCCTCCCGGCTGGCATCACCGCTCAGCAGTCCAGCGACCGCGACCGCAAGCGCGACCAGTGAGGCAAGCGCGTTCATGCCTGCCGCTCGAAATCGCTGATCCAGTTGGTCTCCCAGGTCGCTCCGCCGTCTGCGGATGCCGCCTGTTCCCAGCGTGCGAAACGCGAGGTGATCCGCGACCAGATCACCCGCGTTCTGATCGGTTGTCCCCGCAGCTGGTCGTCTCCCATGAACGTGCCGACGCCATCGACAAAACCGCCGCGGACCGGTGCGCCGATCCGCGTGGGATCGCGGCCATCCAACCACCAGCTCGACCACTGGCCACTGCTGGCATCCCATGCGCGGATGCCCATGCCGCGTACGGTCGCAGCGGGGAAGTTCATGACGTTGTCGCCAACGTTGCCGAAGCCGCCCAGCACCGGCCAGTTGTGCAGCGTGCCATCGAAGTGGTCCCAGCGGTTGCTGCCAGACAGGCGTTCGCGCAGTCGCTGGTGCTGCACGCTCCAACGGCCGACCAGGAAGTCGAAGTCGCGGGGCGCATCCGACTGCAGCGGCAGCGGCGAGGGTATCGCTGCCGTGCGGGTGAACCAGTTGCGCCAGTTCACTTCCCAGTGCACGCCGTTGTCCGCGGAGAATGCCTGCTCCCACCACGGCTGCGCAGCGTGGATGTCGTGCCAGCGGAACCAGACCTGGACGGGCTGGCCCTTGAAGGAATCCGCACCACGGAAGCTGCCGCCTGTACCGCTGAAGCCGCCACGCACTGGCGCTTCGAAGCGGCTGGGAGCGCGGCCATCCAGCCACCAGATTGCCCAGGTGGCGGAGGCCGGATCGAAGGCACGTACACCCAGGCCGCGGTAGGCGCCGCCGGGCAGCTGCATCAGGTTGTCATCGATCGTGCCCAGCCCGCCCAGGGTCAGCCAGACCGCACTGGTGCCGGTGAAGTCCACCCAGCGCGTGTCGGCCACCAGGCGTTCCTGCAGCCGGCGGTGACGCACGTTCCAGTTGCCCTGCAGCCAACGCCAGTCATTGGCATGGTCTCTGCCGGCATGGGCAGGGGTGGCGCCCAGCGGCAGGCACAGCCCGAAGGCGCCGGCACCGTACAACGCGGCAAGGCCGCCCAGAAATCCACGTCGCTGCATGTCTGATCCCCGTTGTCCGAGGCCTCATCTTCGGCGCCGTATGGGGGATTGACCACGCGGATATCGAGGCTCAGGCTAAGCCACACTTATGGTCGCCCACCGCCACCTGCCGTCGCTCGTTGCCATCCGTGCCTTCGAGGCCGCGGCGCGGCTGGGCAGCTTTGCGCGGGCCGCGGAAGAACTGGACACCACGGCGGCATCGGTCAGCTATCACGTCCGGCGCCTGGAAGAGCAGACCGGTGCACGACTGTTCCTGCGCCACGCCCAGCACGTCGAACTGACCGAGGCCGGCGCCAGCGTCGCAAAGGAGGCTACCCGCGCCTTCGATGCCCTGCGTGCCAGTTTCATGCGCGCCGCCGACATGGATGCCACCCGCCTGCGCCTGACCGCACTGCCTACGTTGGGCACCAGTTGGCTGACGCCGCGGCTGGGTGGCTTCCGCGCCCGGCATCCGCAACAGGTGCTGGAGCTTGATCTGTCGGCGGAGCCGCAGGACCTGGCCGGCGGGCGTTTCGATGCGGCCATCCGCAACGGTCACGGCGACTGGCCGGGGCTGCACGCGGTGGAGCTGTTCCCCAGCGTGTTCACGCCACTTTGCGCGCCCGCGCTGCTTGAAGCCGCCACCGGCCTGGGCGGCGCGCGGCTGCCGGATGTGCCATTGCTGGGGCGTCCGGACTGGTGGGCGCTATGGTTCCAGGCATTCGCGCAGACACCGGCACCTGGGGCGGAGCGCTTCGCCACCAACTTCGCTGCCGAGCATCTGGACGTAGCCGCAGCGATCGCCGGCCAAGGCATCGCCATCGGCTCGCCGATCCTGTTCAAGGCCGAGCTGGATGCGGGGCGCCTGGCACAAGCCCACGAAGGCGTGGTCAGCGACGGCCGCAGCTTCTGGTTTGCCAGCCCGGCAGGACGCAGCAACGCCCCGAAAGTCGCGCACTTCCGTGAGTGGCTGTGCACCGAGGCAGCGGCGGCCCGGCATGCTGCACGATCCCTGCTGCGCGGGGTGGCCACGTCATGACCCAGAGCCCGGAACTGCTGCGCCGCCTGCTGCGTGCAAAAGACCACATGGACCGAGCCAGCCATGAAGACTGGCCGGTGGCGCGGCTGGCCGGGATCAGCGCGGTTTCCGCGGCCCATTTCGCGCGCTCCTTCAAGGACGCCTTCGGGGTGCCGCCGCACCGCTATCTGCTCAGCCGCCGCATCGAGCGCGCTGTCGCCCTGCTGCGCGATACCGACCTGCCGATCACCGAGATCGCACTGCAGACCGGGTGGACCAGCCTGGGCACCTTTGGCCGCATCTTTCGTGACATCACCGGCGACAGCCCCGGCGCCCTCCGCGACCGCGAGCGGACCGATGCCCCGGCGCAGGGTCCGGTGCCGGAGTGCCATGCGCGTGCCGCACGGCGCCCGGACCTGAAGATCGCAGTTTTGGAGAAGCGCCGCCGCACCGGCCTTGTTAGCGTAGATCCCACCTGAGGGAGGATCCTATGACTGGCATGGTGAATGTGGTCGGCCTGTACGTGCACGACCAGGATGCGGCACTCGATTTCTACGTCAACGCACTCGGCTTCCAGGTGCATACCGATGTCGGCAACGGCGACTATCGCTGGCTCACGGTGCATTCGGGCGGCGAGGGCGGTTTCCAGCTTGGCCTGTTCAAACCGGGGCCGCCGGTACACGATGCGGCCACTGCGCTGACCCTGCAGCAGATGGTGGCCAAGGGTGCGATGCCGCCGCTGGTGCTGGCGGTGGACGATTGCCGCGCCAGCTACGAACGGCTGCTGGCACGTGGGGTGGAATTCACCCAGGAGCCGGTGGAGCGCTATGGTGCAGTGGATGCCGGATTCCGTGATCCGTCCGGCAATGGCTGGAAGATGATCGAGCGCCCTGCGAAGACTGCCGCGAGGACGCCGCAGTGAGGGCCGGCAGCTGGGCGCGTCCCGTGCACCGCTGGACGTCTATCGTCTTCACCCTGACAGTGATCGCCAACTTCGTGGCGCGCTGGATGGGGCAGGGCGAACCACCGGACTGGCTGACCTACTCGCCGCTGCCGCCGTTGTTCCTGCAGCTGTTCACCGGATTGTATCTGTTTGCGTTGCATTACCGCCGCAGGCCGGATGCCGCTCGCGCCGGCGTCGCACCCTGACGCGGGGGCGCTGGCACATCAGGCGAAGGCGTGGGGGCTGTGGCCCGCCAGCAGAGCGGGAAGCAGCTGCATGGATTCGAAGATCACCTGGGCGCCAGCGGCGCGCAGTGCCTCGGGCGAACTGTGGAAAGGCCCACCCGGGCTGAAGCCGAAGACGGTGGCCCCGGCTGCGACGCCGGCGGTGGTGCCGGTCACCGTGTCCTCGATGACTGCACAGCTTGTGGGATCAACGCCCAGCGACGCGGCGGCGGCCAGATACACATCCGGGTGTGGCTTGGTCTGCGGCAGATCCTGGCCGCTGAACATGCGCCCTGCGAAGACCTCATGCAGGCCGATCCTGCGCAGTTGCAGTTCCACCTTCAGCAGGTCCGCGCCGGATGCGCACGCAATGCGCCCATCAGTGGCAGCGTGGATGGCGCGCACCGCTGCAGGCGCGCCAGGAATTGCAGTCAGATCGCGCTCCAGCGCGATATTGCGGCGTGCGCGGAACTCATCCAGCCACGCCGGCGTAAACGGCTTTCCCGTGCGCGCCTCGATCAGGTCGGCCTGGGCAGCCACGGATTTGCCGAGGAACACTTCACCGGCCTGGCGGGCCGTCAGCGGCCAGCCGCACTCGGTCAGCATCTCCGCGAGTACGCGGGAGGTCAGAGGTTCGGAATCGACCAGGACGCCGTCACAGTCGAACAGGACAGCGTCAAACGGGAAGCGTGACATGTTCCGTCCCCGCATCAGTTGTCGTGCACGCGGGCCGCTGCCGCGTTGGCGCGTTTCAGGCGCTCGTCCCGGGCCTGGCGGTCATAGGCATCCCTGGCCTGCATTGCTTCGCCTGCGGCACTGATCCATCCGCTGGTGCTGCATCCCGAGGCAAGGGTGGAGGCTGCGAGGGTGGCTGCGACAAGCAGTGATTTCATGGATGTTCCCTGGGGCGTGGACGACAAGCGTCGAACAGAAGAAAGGTGAATCAGGGTGACGACCTTATCCATCCCGCACTTAATAGGCCTCGACCGGCGTTTTTGTATATGCATGACAGAAGGCGGGTGGGGGAGGGACAGCGGCTTCATGCGCTCGCCACGCACCGAAGACAGCAACGTGACCGCCTCCGCTCTACGTTCTGCAGGCCCCCTCCGTTCGGCCTGACATGCTCGATACCGTTTCCATCCCTCCACTCGCCGACCGGGCGCGCCACGCGCTGCTGATGCAACCTGCGCTGCCACAGCCCGGCGGCGGCAACACGTTGCAGCGATGGCGCGCGCTGGCCCGGCTGGGCGCTGAGGACCTGTGCCTGGCCAAGGTTCTCGAAGCCCACTACGATGCCGCCGCCATCCTGCACGACCTGGGTGCACCGGCACCGGCCGACGGCACGCTATGGGCGGTGTGGGCAGCCGAAGGCCCTGCCTGCACCGTGCGCGCCGATGCGCTCAACCGCCTGCATGGCGACAAGCCGTGGTGTTCGGGCAGCATGTTCGTCGATGCCGCCCTGGTGACGGTTCGCTCGCCCGATGCAGCGCAGCTGTACAGCGTTGCCGCTGCGGATTGGCAGTCGCTGGATGCCGATCCGTGGCCAGCAGCAGGCATGGCCGGAATCCGTTCCACCACCGTCCGTTTCAACGCCGCACTGGCGCAGGCGGTGGGTGGGCGCGATGCCTATCTGCAGCGGCCCGGCTTCTGGCATGGCGGTGCAGGCATCGCGGCCGTCTGGTTCGGGGCTGCAACCGCAGTGGCCGAACGCATGCAACCTGCCTGCGCCGAGGGCCTGCGTGCGCGGCTGCTGGGCAAGGTGGACCTGGCATTGGCGCCGGCGGCGGCGCTGCTGCGCGAGTTGGCAGTGAAGATCGACCAGGCACCTGATCTGCCACATCGCGAAGACGTCGTCCGTGTCCGCAGCGTCGTGGAACGTGCCGCCAGCGAGGTGCTTGACCTTGCAGGCCGTGCATTGGGCCCGGCCCCAATGTGCATGGAGGCCACGCACGCGCAGCGATGGGCGGATCTGACCGTCTTCCTGCGGCAGAGCCATGCAGACAAGGACTGGGCCTGGCTGGGCGCACAACGGGCGCTCCAGGAGGGACCGTGGAGCCTGTAGCCACCATCCACGGCACCGGGTCGGACGAGCACGCATGGCAGCAGTGCGACTGGCTGTGGAAGCAGCCCGGCATCGGCCTGGCGGACCTGTGCGGAGATGCCGCCCGGATTGTCGTGGTGGCGCCCCATCCCGACGACGAGATCCTCGGGTGTGGGGGGCTGCTGTGTGGTGCCGTCGAGCGTGGTGTGGCGGTGCAGGTCGTTGCCGTGACCGATGGCGAGGCCTGTTATCCGGACGAGCGCTGGTGGACGCCCCAACGTCTTCGCAACGCGCGCCGCGAAGAGCTGCGCGCGGCGTTGGCCGAGCTGGCGATCGGCGCCGATGCGATCTGCCATCTCGGCATCGACGATGGCGCCGTAAGCGCACACGAACAGGAACTGGAAGGCTGGTTGCAGCGCACTCTGCGCGACGACGATCTGGTGCTTGCGCCGTGGCGGTTCGATGGCCACCCCGATCACGAGGCCGCTGGCCGGGCCGCATGTCGTGCGGCTCACGCGGCAGGCTGCGCGCGCCTGGAATATCCCGTATGGGGCTGGCATTGGCTGGAGCCTGCGCACGCACACATGGCATGGGAGGCGCCGAAAGTGCTGGACATCTCCAACGCCATTGATCGCAAGGCACGGGCCATCGCCCGCTTCCGCACCCAGATCGGCACCGTCCCCCGCCTGCGCGCGGAGCCGATCCTGCCCGCCCACATCCTTGCCCGATTCTCCCGGAAAAACGAGGTATTCCTGGCATGAGTGCGCAACCTTATTTCGACCAGCTGCATGCCGCTGAAGATCCCTTCGGCTACCGCAGCCGGTGGTACGAAGAACGCAAACGCGCGTTGCTGCTCGCCAGCCTGCCGCGTGCCAGGTTCAGCCGCGGCTGGGAGCTGGGCTGCTCCAACGGGGTGCTGACCGAGGCGCTGGCGCCTCGCTGTGAACGCCTGCTCGCCACCGACATCAGCCCCCGTGCCACGTTCCAGGCGCGCCGCAACCTGGCCCACCTGCCGCATGTCCAGGTGCACTGCGCCAGCCATCCGCAACAATGGCCCGCTGGGCGCTTTGACCTGATTGTCTGCGGTGAAATGGGCTATTACCTTGCACCGGAGGCACTGCCCGCGCTGCGCAGCGGCATCCACGCGGCGCTGAAGGATGAGGGCCTGCTTGTTGCGTGCCACTGGCTGCCTGCCTTCCCCGGACGCTCCAGCGCCACGGCACTGGTTCACCAGCACCTTGGGCAGGGGTTGCAGGAAGCGTTCTGCTATCGCGATGCTGATTTCGTATTGCAGGGCTGGATGCGCCGGCCGCTGTCGCTGGCCCGGGAAGAGGCGCTGCGATGATCGGCGTGCTGGTGCCCGCGCATGACGAGGCCGCCACGATCGGCCGCTGCCTGCGCTCACTGCAGAAGGCGGCCCGGCACCCTGACCTGAACGGATGCGAGGTACGCATCGTAGTGGCACTGGATGCCTGCAGTGATTCGACGGCGGCCATCTGCAGGGAGCTGCAGGTGGAAACCATCGACCTGCAGGCGCGTTGTGTCGGCGCTGCCCGCGCTGCTGCAGCTGCGCGGCTGCTGCAGCAGGGAGCGCGGTGGCTGGCAAGCACCGATGCCGACGGCACCGTGCCGCCGCAGTGGCTTGCCGCGCAGCTGGATGCCCGCAGTGATGCGTTCTGTGGCGTAGTGGACGTGGCCGCCAGCGGCCGCCGCAGCCGCCATCTGCGCAGGCTGTTCCGGCGCAGCGAGCGCTGGGGCGATGGCCATGGGCGGGTGCACGGCGCCAACCTGGGCGTTTCGGCGCAGGCCTACCGTGCTGTCGGCGGTTTCGCCGCGCTGGGCTGTGGCGAAGACGTGGACCTGGTACGTCGGCTGTCGGCGGCGGGCGCCAGCGTGCGCTGGGCCGGGGCCCCGGTCGTGACCACCAGCGCCCGCCTGCTGGGACGGGCGCGCGGCGGTTTCGCCGACTATCTTGCAGGGCTGACGCTGGAACAGCAGAGCGCCCCTGCCGTCTGTCAGCTGACCGGCACCGGCTGATCGCTGCCTGCGCGCGGCTCAGTCGCCGGTCTGCGAGTGCGGGGCCTGAACCGGTTTGGACTGCGGCGAGTCCTTCTGCCGCAGGAAGATGGTCAGTACTACCAGTGACAGCACGGCCAGGAATTCACTCTGCCAGTTCTGCATCGACTCGAACCAGAACGTGCTGCCCAGCACATGCTCAAGGAAGCCCGGTGCCGGCAGACCCTGCAATTGCTGCTCAACGCACTGCGAGCGCCAGCTGCCGATGGCGTGCAGGATGAAGCTGAGCAGGAACATCAGCCCGAACGCGATGGCCAGTGAGTGGCCGTACAGCGCCTTCCACACTCCGCCACGTCGCACCGGCCAGGGCGTAGGGCCGTCTTCCACGCGCGCCTGTTCCTGTGCCGGGTCAATCGGGCGCGACTCGGCAGAGCCCCGTTGACGCAGGGAGACGGTCAACAGCACGTACATGCCCATCTGCAGGAATTCGCTTTCCCAGTTCTCGAATGTGGCGCTCATGAAGTGACCGCTGTGCAGGTACTGCCACAGATCAAGCGGCGTCCTGCCATGCTGCAGCAGTTCCTCGTTGTGGACCTGCAGCCCCGCAGCCACCTGTGCCCCCAGGAACAGCAGCATGAGCGCCAGCAACACCAGTGACAGACCATTGCGTTTCCACATGCCCTTGCTCCGCTTGCCTACATGCCGCGGGAGAGCCTGCGCGGAAGACGTCGAAACGACCGTGAACGATCTGCCTGACGGATGTGAGGAGCCCGGCGCTTGACGTGGTGTTGCATTGATATGGACAGGACGCACACCGGACAGTCACCGCTTGCGAGCGCGGCGCGTGTGAGTCTGGACGCTCCGCAACGGCAGGAGACAGATGATGCAGGCGCTGACCTATCACGGCCGCAAGGACGTCCGCGTGGAAACCGTTCCCGACCCCGTGCTCGCCGCCGACGACGACCTCATTCTAAGGGTGACCGCCACGGCCATCTGTGGATCGGATCTGCATCTGTACCGAGGCAAGATCCCTGACCTGCACAGCGGGGACGTTCTCGGCCATGAGTTCATGGGCGTGGTGGAAGAGGTGGGCGCGGGTGTCACCCAGGTTCGCCCCGGCGACAGGGTGGTGATTCCGTTCGTGATCGCCTGCGGCGACTGCTTCCATTGCCGCCTGGCGGAGTACGCAGCCTGCGAGACCACCAACCCTGGAAAAGGCGCGGCAATGAACGCCAAGGGCATGCTGCCGCCGGCAGCGCTGTTCGGATACAGCCACCTGTACGGCGGTGTGGCCGGTGGCCAGGCCGAGTTCGTGCGCGTGCCCAAGGCCAATGTCGGCCCGCTGCGCATCCCCGATGGCGTCGCCGACGAGCAGGTCCTGTTCCTGTCCGACATCCTGCCAACCGGCTACCAGGCGGCGCTCAATGCCGGGGTGAAGCCTGGCTCGACGGTCGCGATCTTCGGCGCAGGCCCGGTAGGCCTGATGAGCGCGGCGTGCTGCCGCCTGCTGGGCGCCCAGACGATCTTCATGGTCGATCATCTTGCCTATCGCCTGGACTTCGCCCAGCGCACCTACGGCGTGACACCGATCGATTTCAGCAAGGTGGATGATCCGGCCGACTACATCGTCGGTCAGACCAGCGGCCGCGGCGTGGACGCCTGCATCGAGGCGGTCGGCTTTGAAGCGGAAGGCAGCGCACTGGAAAGCGCGCTGACCGCTGTCAAACTGGAAGGCAGCAGCGGGGTCGCGATCCGTCAGTGCATCGCCGCCGCCCGCCGAGGTGGCGTGGTCAGCATTCCCGGCGTCTATGCAGGTTTCATCCACGGATTCCTGCTGGGCGATGCCTTCGACAAGGGCCTGACCTTCAAGATGGGCCAGACCCACGTCCAGGGGCTGATGCCGGAGCTGCTGACCGCGATCGTCGAGGGCAGGCTGGACCCGGGCAACATCATCTCCCACCGGATGCGCCTGGCGGACGCGGCACAGGGCTATGCGATGTTCGATGCGAAGGATGATGAATGCAGGAAGATCGTGCTGACCCCATGATTGCGGCGGCGTGTTTCGTACCTGCCGCCAAGGGGGCGCGCCGGTCCGGACAGCGTGCCACCGGGGCTCCCGCTGTGCCTGCACGCAACGGCCATCCATTCTTGACGGCGCCTTGGCGCCGGACGTGGATACTTCCGCCGTCATTGGCCGAGGAGGACTGAAAATGGGTAGCACCGAGACCAGCAGGGCGCCGCGCATTCTGCGCGTGGAAGTGATGCCGCTGGACTGCGGGGAAACCGCAGTGGTGGTGGAACTGGCATCGCCCCCCGGCAGGGCCTGGGAGAAGGCACTGAAGCGCGTGATTTCTGAAACCGAGGGGCTTGAATCGGCGCAGTCGCGCTGCGACGGCCGCTTCGTCTACATCATCGGTATCGAGCCCGGTGGCCGTGGCACGCTCCATCGGGTGAACCAGGTCCTGGCCGCCACCCACGAACGCATTGCACCGCGCAACGGGCATTCCATGCCGATGCCACAGCAACCGGCAGGCGCCATGGTCAACGCCAGCCTCTGAGCAGCGATGGCCGATACACGGCAACCTGACGGCTGCAGGCCGCGGCACAGGCTTCACGCCGCAGCCAACGTGTGTTCACCATGTTGCTACGAGCCTGTCGCCACCGTAGCGCCATGGCACGTGAACTCCGTCATCCGCGACCGGGCCACCCGGTCGCCGTGGGCTGCGCAGGGTGGTCGCTGCCCACGGACATCGCCCACGCGTTCGCGGCGGGAGACAGTGCGCTGCAGCGCTATGCATCGCGCTTTCCGATCGTGGAGATCAATTCGTCGTTCTACAGACCACATCAGCCCGCCACGTATGCGCGCTGGGCGGCCAGCGTGCCGCACGGTTTCCGTTTCTCGGTGAAGATGCCGCAGGCCATTTCCCATGACGCGCGCCTGCGCGGTGCTGCGCCGTTGCTCGACACGTTCCTGCACGCGGTGGCGCATCTGGGTGATCGGCTGGGCGCCCTGTTGCTGCAGCTGCCGCCGAGCCTGGCCTACGATGGCCGCACGGCCTCGGCCTTCTTCCGGGCGCTGCGCCGGCGCAGCGCCGTGCGGGTCGCCTGCGAACCACGCCATCCGAGCTGGTTCGACGACAAGGCTGACGCGCTGCTGGATGACCACGGCATTGCCCGGGTCGCGGCCGATCCCGCCCGGGTTGCAGGGGCTGATCAGCCGGGCGGAGCCAGGCACTGGAGCTACTGGCGGTGGCACGGGCAGCCGCGCATGTACTACAGCGCCTACCAGCAACCGCAGCTCTGCAGTCTGGTGGCCGCCGCAGTAGAGGCCGCCCAGGCGGGGGAGGCGTGGATCATCCTTGACAACACGGCGCACGGCCACGCCGTGCCCAATGCACTGCAACTGCAGTCGATGCTGGAGCACGCCAATGCCTGAAGGTCCTTCCATCGTGCTGCTGCGCGAGGCCGCCGCCAGGTTCAAGGGAAAGACCGTCCGTGGCGTCAGTGGCAACAGCACGCTCGACCTGGCCTGCCTGGAGGGACGCCGGGTGCGGGCCGTGCGCAGCTGGGGCAAGCATTTCCTGCTGGAGTTCAGCCACGTCAGTCTGCGCATCCACCTGATGATGTTCGGCAGCTGGCGCATCGACGAACGCAAGGAGACGCCAGCGCGGGTATCGCTGCGCTTTGACAACGGCGAACTGAACTTCTACACCTGCTCGGTGAAGCTGATCGATCAGCCGTTGGACGAGGTCTACGACTGGCGCACCGACGTGATGAGCGACCTGTGGGACCCCCGGCTTGCCCGCCGTCGCCTGAAGTCGATGCCCGATGTCCTGGTCTGCGATGCCCTGCTGGACCAGACGCTGTTCTCCGGTGTGGGCAACATCATCAAGAACGAGGTGCTGTTCCGCATCCGGGTCCACCCGGCCAACCCTGTTGGTGATCTTCCGCCGCGCAAGCTTGCCGAACTGGTCAAGCAGGCTCGCGAATACAGTTTCGACTTCCTGCGCTGGAAGCGCGGCTTCGAGCTGAAGAAGCACTGGCAGGTGCACACCCGGCGGACTTGTCCCTGTTGTGGTGGTCCGGTCAGCAAGGTCTACATGGGCAGCACGCATCGGCGCACCTTCTTCTGCCCGGTATGCCAGGTCGATTATCGCGCTGGGACGCCGCGGCCGCCGGCGAAGAAGCGCACGCTGGCGAGAGGCCCGGTTCAGCGTGGTGGTGCCAGGCCCGTGCGTTGATATGAGGACGTGGATGACAGCGAAGCGATGATCTGACGGTTGCTGAGTACTTCGACGGCGCCCGATCGCTGCAGTGTCTGCAGGGCCGGCTGGCGGCGGTCCGGCAGGGCGGCGACCGCTTCCCGGGCGACCACCGTGGCGTATTCGCGCGAGTTGGCATCGATGGCAGTGGCCAGCACGCACGCGTCCAGTGCCATGCCGGCCAGCACCAATCGCCGGGTGCCGAGCTTGGCCAGCAGCACCGGCAGTGGCGTGGCGAGGAAGGCGGAGTGCTTCGGCTTGAGGATGAAGTAGTGTTCCTCGCTGGGGGCAAGGTACTCGACGATCCGCGCCGACGCTCCGCCCTTCTGCCGGCAGGCTTCGACCAGCTGCGGGAAGTCGCGCTGCCAGTTGCCGAAATTGTCATTGGCGTAGATCACCGGGCAGCGGTGCGCGTCGAATGCAGCACGCAGGCGGGCGGTGCGCTGGGCTGCACGTACGGCGTACGGAGCCAGTTGCCGCCCCTGTGGAAAGTCGAACAGGCTGAAAAGATCGATGATGAGCAGGGCGGTGGGCTGTTCCATGGCGGGCTCCGAGGTGTCAGGCCTCCACTGCCTGTTCGTCTTCGGCACCACGCACCAGCGCGCCGGAGCCGCCTGACGGGCGCGGGCTGCCCGGCCCCCTCGGCGGGAGCGCAGGCCCGATCACTGGGCAGCTCCGTCGTCCCCCTCACCCTTGTCGTGCCGAGCGGGCGCCACGCGCTTGCCAAGCCGTTGCGCCTGCTCATCCGGCGTGGCGGCGGCGACGAAGGGAGAGATCGGATCACTGGCCGGGAACGTCTCCGTCAACGCCTGATCATGATTGGCACTGTTGTGGGCCTTGGCCTGTCCAGCGCTGGCAGCAGGCACCGCAGCTGTGTCGTCATCCGGATGGGGCAGGTCTTTCTGATCGCGCTGCATGACATTTCCTCATTCTCATTGATTGGACCGCATGGTCCCGGGGGCATTGCAACGGTAAACGTGAACGCGTGAGTACCCGCATCAAGCCGGCGTGGACGCAACGTCAACAATCAGGGAGTGCTTCAACCAGATGAGCTCGAAGCCGTTGCACGGTTGCGGCGCCACGCCAGCAGCTGTCCGATCAGCGCGGTTGCCAGCAACAGCAGGTTGGTGACCACGAACACGGTGGCACCCAGCAGCGCGCTGTAGATCGTGAACAGCGTAGACGCGGTCATCTGCCCGATGAAAAGCCACTTCGAGACGGTTTCCGGGTGCGGCGAGTGCCATTGCTTGACCATCTGCCGGACCAGTGTGGCCATCAGTACGGCTGTGGCGGTCCATCCAAGTAGATCAGGATGCATACGTCATCCTCGTGCAGAAGCGCGCCGCCCCCTAGGGAGCGACGCGTGGGCTGATCTGCGGTGCACCTGCGATCACGCGGCCTGGGCGGCCTTGGCGTTGCCGCCGCTCTTGGCCAGCAGGGTCAGCTTCTCGTCCGTGGCCTTTTCTTCTTCCAGCGTTTCCAGCAGCAACGGCACAGCGTCCTTGTATCCGAGCTGCTTGGCCAGCGCGGCGATGGTGCCGTAGGAAGCGATTTCGTAATGCTCGACTTTCTGCGCGCCGCCAATCAGTGCTGCATCGCGCACCGGGCCCTTTTCAATGCTCTCGATGACTTCCTTGCCTTCTTCCACCAGGCCTTCCATCGCCGCGCACTTGATCCGCTTCAGGCGGATGCCCAATACCTCCACGACCTGGTCGATGCGCTCGATCTGGCCCTGGGTCTCCTCCAGGTGCGTCTCGAACGCGGCGGCAAGTGCGGGGTTCTCTGCGGCGCGGGCGAGGCGCGGCAGGGCCTTGGTCAGCTGCTTCTCGGCACTGTAGATGTCGGACAGTTCGTGGATGAGAAGGTCTTCAGCGGTCTTGATGGCCATGGTGCGCTCCAGCAGGGAAGGAGCGACGAGGCTATCCCGGCCGGTGTTGGGGTGCGGGGTAGATGCAGTGAACGGCGGATGCGCATCGAGCGCGCAGATGCATGCATTCCCCTCACGCCGGGCACTGGGCGCGCGTCGGAACCAAGCTCAGCGTGGGTCGGCCGCTGCTGCGGAGTGGCCGGTTGCCGCCAGATGTTCGCCGTCCACCAGGCGCGCATTGCTGACGGCCTGGTGCGACCCGCACCTTCCGCAGGTCAGCAGCGTGCCCCCTGTCATCCGCTTGAGCTCCGCGTCGGCGCGGGACACGTGGTGGCACTGGTTGCAGCGGAAGGCGATAGCGGTGACCTGATCGATGCAGCCTCGCGCATCGGTCGCGTAGTCCACTGAAAAGACGTAGAAGAGTCCGGTGTCAGGCATGAAGTCGATCTCGCGGGCGGACCTGTTTCATGCCATGGGGCAGCAGTGCATGGCGTGAATCCTTTTCGGGTTCGTTTTCACATTTCACTGAATTGTTCTGTTTCAGGCTGCGCCTGCTGCGCTGCCTCAACCGGCCTTCTGCTACGGTTGGGAGGCCACTGCAGGGAGGTCGAAGGTGCCCATCAGAGCCGTTGTGTATACCAGCGAGGCGGCAGCGGATATTGCTGCCAGCCGGCTGGGCCAGACCGGGGGCAGGCTGTGCGGAATCGTGGATGACGCAGCACGTTTCAACCGTGATGCCGGCGTCACTGGCGTACTGCTGTTCGATGGCGCGCGCTTTGTGCAATACATGGAAGGCCCGGACGATGGCCTGCAGGTGGCGTATTCCCGGGTGCTGGGTGCCAGCAGCCACAGCGGCCTGATCGAACTGCAGCGCGGCAGGGTGGGGCAGAGACGCCTGCCTTTCTGGCCCATGCGTTGGCTGCCGGTGGAACCGACGGAGCTGAGACGGGTGGCCAGCGCGGACTGGACCGGTTTCGTCCAGCGCGAAGGCCCCGCTGCGCCCACCACTACTGCCACGGGCATGGAGCTGCTGCGCGCCCTGGTTGAACCCTATACCGCCTCACCCAGTACGGAGTCGCCATGACACAAACCACTTTCCACAGCGGACACCACCGCCGGCTGGACGTTCTTGCCGGAGCGTGGGAGACCACCCTCATCGCGCTGCAACCCGACGGCAGCACGGGCGGGGTGTCGTTCGCATCGGACGTTTACACGTGGATGCCCAATGGTCACTTCCTGGTGCATGAAGTCGACGCGATGATGGACGGGCAGCGTGTGCGCTCCACGGAAATCATCGGCGTCGATGTTGAATCCGGTGGATTCTTCAGCCGCAGCTACGACGCTGATGGTGGCACCAGCGATTTCACTTCACGACTTGATGGCGGCAGGTACACCATCCAGGGCCAGTCCCAGCGGTTCGACGGCGTGATCAGCGGCGACCGGCAGTTGCTGACCGGGGAATGGGAGCATCGGGTCGGCGATGACTGGATACCGTTTGTCCGCATCGTGCTTGAAAAGGCCGAGTAGATTCGCTTGTTCCGCGGGCGCCCCCGGATCGGGGGCTTCGCGGCTGGCTGCGCCTAGCGCTTGGGCGGCGGCGGCGGCGCGGCTTCTTTCCCGCGTTCGGCCTCTGGCCCCGAGGCCTGGTCTTCGGAGGCGGCGGTGCCGCTGCCGCCGCCGGGCACGTTGCGCGCCGGCGCGCTGGCCGCTGGTGGGGTTTGCCGAACCGCATCGGCATGTTGTGCCTTATCGGTCGGTTCGCCTTGGTTGCAGGCCGACAATGCCATCGTCGCCACGGCACACAGCAGCAGTACCCGCATGGCCACTCTCCAGAGTAGGAAACCCCTTGTTTCTAGCGTTGAGGGCGTTGTGCGGGCGTGACGGGGGCGGCAGCGCACCGGCTGAAATCTGCCTCTGCTGGTGCCGGGAAGAAGGGTGCTTCGCCGCGCTTCGGCTCTTCCTGCTCACTCCGCGACGACGTTCAGGTGCGTTAAAGTTGCCCGCGTAGGTGCCCCCCGCGTCGCGGTCAGGGGCAGCCGAAGAAGTGACGCATCAGGAGTCCACATCATGAGTGTTCCCGAGGGATTGGAAGGGAGTGGGCAAGGCCTGACGCGCAGAACCTTCCTGCTGGCCGTTGGCTCCGCTTCGCTGCTGGTTGCCTGCAACGGCAAGGCGCCAGCAACCCATGCCGGTGCCACGCCAGCGAAACGGACGGACGGGCGCTTTCTGCAGCTCTCCCAGGCACTGACCGGGAAGTCCGACCTTGATCCGGCAACCGCCGGGCGCATCGAAGCCGCCTTCGCCAAGCTGCATCCCGACATGCACGCCCAGTTCCCCGCACTCGCGGCCAAGGCGCAACAGGTGCACGGCGCTGAAGCACTGCTGGCGGCTGTTGGCGATGCACGACCGACAGCGCTGGCCATCATCACTGCCTGGTACACCGGCAGCGTAGGCAAGGGGCCGCAGGCCATCACCGTTTCCTATCGCGATGCGCTGATGCAGCGCCCGGTGGACGATGGCCTGTTCCCGCCCACCTACGCACAAGGCGGTCCCGCATGGTGGACGGCCGAACCGCCGGCGGCGGTACGCGCGCACGGCTGAGCCTGCGCTTTCAGCTCTTTTCCCGTAATTGTTATGGATTCCCCTCATGAAAGCTCCGGTTTTCCGTGATGGCGACGCCGATGCCGATGTTGTGATCGTCGGTTCGGGCGTCGTCGGCGCATTGATCGCCCACCAGTTGGTTCGTGCCGGAAAATCGGTTCTTGTGCTGGAGGCGGGCCCCCGCCTGCATCGTTCCGACGTGGTCGAGAACTGGCGCAACGTCAGCTTCGAGCGGCGCATCGGCAGTGACTTCCAGGGGCCGTATCCGCAGTCGCCGCTCGCCACCGCGCCGCTGTATTTCCCGGCCAACGACTACGTGGGTTTGACCGGCCCCGACGCCAGCAGCTTCCATCAGGGCTTCATCAAGGCCGTGGGTGGCACCACCTGGCACTGGGCCGCCTCCTGCTGGCGCCACCTGCCGGTGGACTTCAGGATGCAGAGTACCTACGGGGTGGGGCGCGACTGGCCGATCAGCTACGACGACATCGAGCCTTATTACTGCCGCGCCGAGGAGGCGATGGGCGTCTCCGGGCCGAATGATCCGGCCAAGCAGAGCCCCTCCGAGCGATCCAGGCCCTACCTCGCCGACATGATTCCCTGGGGCAACGGTGACAAGGTGTTCGCCGAGGTGGTCAATCCGCACGGCTACAACCTGGTGCCCATTCCGCAGGGTCGCATGGTCACGCCCTGGAACGACCGGCCTGCCTGCTGCGGCAACAACAACTGCCAGCCGATCTGCCCGATCGGCGCGATGTACAACGGCATCCATACCATCGAAGCGGCCGAGAAACTGGGCGCGCAGGTGCTGGCCGAAGCAGTGGCCTACAAGATCGATACCGACGCGCAGAACCGGGTCACGGCCATCCACTGGTATGACAACAACAAGGTCAGCCACAAGGCCACCGGCCGCAGTTTCGTGATTGCGTGCAATGCACTGGAGACGCCGCGTCTGCTGCTGCTGGCCGCCAATGAGCAGAACCCGAACGGCATCGCCAACAGTTCCGACCAGGTGGGGCGCAACATGCTCGACCATTCCGGTTTCCACTGCTCGTTCATTGCCGACAGGCCGATCTGGCTGGGCCGTGGACCGGCGCAGTCCAGCTGCATGGTTGGCCCGCGCGACGGCGCCTTCCGCTCGCAGTACTCGGCCACCAAGATCATCCTCAACAACATCAGCCGGGTGGCGATCGCCACCGACCAGGCGCTGAAGAAAGGCCTGGTCGGCGACGCGCTGGATGCGGAGATCCGCCGCCGTGCCGTCTTCGGCGTGGATCTTTCGATCAGCCTGGAACCCTTGCCGGATCCCAGCAATCGCCTGACGCTGTCGAAAACGCGGGTCGATGGCCACGGCCTGGCCTGCCCGGATATCCATTACTCACTGGGCGACTACGCCCGCAAGGGCTACGACGAATCCTGCAAGCAGTTGCGTCACATCGGCTCGCTGTTCAACGCCGAGGAATTCGTCATCACCACGGCGCTCAACGCCAACAACCACATCATGGGCTCGACCATCATGGGCGCGGATCCGCGCGATTCGGTGGTCGATGGCGATTGCCGCGCACACGATCATCCCAACCTGTGGCTCCCGGGCGGCGGCCCGATGGTGTCGGCCAGCGTGGTCAACAGCACCTTGACCATGGCCGCGCTTGCGCTGAAGGCAGCAGATGCCATCGAGCGTGCCGCATGAAGACCTTCTGCTCGCTTCTGCTGATGATGCTGGCTGCAGCCAGCCAATCCGCGCGCGCAGACGAGGTTGCCGAACGTGGGCGGTACCTCTCGGTCGCTGCGGACTGCGTGGCATGCCACACCAGCCCCAAGCAGGGCAAACCCTACGCAGGCGGCTACGCGATTGCCTCGCCGCTGGGTGAGATATGGGCAAGCAACATCACGCCCTCCAGAAGCCATGGCATCGGCCTCTACAGCGAAGACGATTTCGCCAAGGCGGTACGCGAAGGCGTGCGCAAGGACGGCGCCCATCTGTATCCGGCGATGCCCTATACCTCCTATGCCAAGCTGACCGACGAGGACATCCACGCGCTGTATACCTACTTCATGAAGGAAGTGGCGCCGGTCGATGAGGAAGCTCACGCGACCGAGCTGCCGTTCCCCTTCAGCATCCGCCAGTCCATGGCGGTGTGGAACCTGCTGTTCCTGGACAAGGAAACGTTCACGCCCGATGCGGGCAGGAGCGCGCAGTGGAATCGCGGCGCCTATCTGGTGGAGGGCCTGGCGCACTGCTCCAGCTGCCACAGTCCGCGCGGGCTGATGATGCAGGAGGTGGGCGGCAAGGCCTTCGCCGGCGGATCGCTGGGTGACTGGTACGCCCCCAACATCACCTCCCACCCCACCAGCGGTATCGGGGGTTGGAGCGATGCCGAGCTGGCCCAGTACCTGAAGACCGGCCGCGTCGCCGGTAAGGCGCAGGCCGGCGGCGGCATGGCCGAAGCGGTGAGCAACAGCCTGTCCAAGCTGCAGGACGAGGACATCGCCGCCATCGTCGCCTACCTGCGCACGGTGCCGGCCGTGGCCGACCCTGATGCCACGCGGGCCGCCTTCGCTTGGGGCGACGCCACCGCCACGCCAGGCGAGCAGCCGGTACGAGGTACGGGAGCCGCATTGGCATCGGGCGGAGTACTGTATTCGGGCCTGTGCGCAAGCTGCCACGGATCGCGCGGCGAGGGCAGCAGGGACGGGTACTACCCCTCCCTGGTGCACAACACCACCGTCGGCATGACCCGCCCGCAGAACCTGATCGCCACCATCATTGGCGGCGTTGACCGCGATGTGCACGGCGAACACGCATTGATGCCGCACTTCTCGAAAGGCTCGTTCGTACAGGACCTGAGTGACGCCGATATCGCAGCGGTTGCGACCTACGTGCGCACGCAGTTCGGGCCGGGCGACCAGGTCACCGAGGCGCAGGTTGCGCTGACCCGTGCCGGCGGCGAGAAGCCACTTCTGGCGAAGATTGCACGCTTGTGGCTGCCGATGCTCATTCTTGCCGTGCTGGCGTTGGTAGGCATCGTGCTGCTGGTGCGACGCGCCTGGAAGACCCGAAAGGCGCGGAGGGCGGCCGCATGAATTTCGTATCCTTGACCGGCATCGGGCTGCTTGCCTTCATCGTCAACGGGTCGGTGTCGGCTGCCGAATCAAGTGCCACCGCCAAGCCCAGATCGTTCGACAGCGTCGCGCAGACGCCGCTGAGCGCGGATTGGGCAGCGCGCCTCTGGCTGCAGGACCACGGCGTTACCCCCAGCGCACGCATCGTGATCGGCAGCGGCGTCAACAGCGATGGGTACAAGGGCAGTGGCTGGTCCACCGCCGAGCACATCGACCTGGGCGCGACGATCGACACCGGCAAGGCATTCGGCTTCGACGGCACCCTGCGCGTGGTGTTCTCCGATCGCTTCGGCAACGCCATCAACGAACGATCCACCGGTTCCTACATCCAGAACCAGGCCTTCTATGGCCAGGGCCAGAACCTGCGTTTCAACGAGCTCTCCTACGAGCGTTTGCTGCTGGGCAAGCGGTTGAGCCTGAAGGGTGGCTTCTACTCGATGGGCAACGATTTCGGTGGCTTGCCTTACACCTGCAACTTCAACAACAACGGCCAGTGCGGGCATCCGCTGGGCCCGATCTACAGTTCTGGCTGGCTGGACAATCCGACAGGCCAATGGGGTCTGCGGGTAAAGTGGAATGATCCTTCAGGCTGGTACGCACAGACCGGCATCTACGACGTCAACCCGACGCGCAAGCAGGCCAACAGTGGTTTCCGTGTTTCGACGAAGGGAAAGACCGGCCTGTTCCTGCCGGTCGAGCTGGGCTACAGCCATGGCAAGTCCGGCGAGGACTATGGCGGTACCTACAGGGTCGGCTACTACCTGGATACCTCCAACGCCGATGACATCGGTGACCCGACGGCACCTCGCGCTTCGCATCGCAGCGGTTCGTACGTGCAGGCCGCACAGCGGGTGTGGAAGCCCGAGGGTGACACGGTGCGCGGCATTTCGGTGTTCGGCGTGGCTACCCGTGCCGACGCAAAAACAGGGCTCATGCGCTACTCGTGGGAAGCGGGCGTGAGCTGGCGTGGCGTGATCGCATCGCGCGAAGATGATGTGCTCAGCCTGGCCTGGAACCGGCTGGACATCTCCGACCGGCTCGCCCGCCATCAGCAGCTGACCGGAAAGGATGTGCAGAGCAACGAGCAGTTCGTCGAGCTGAACTACGGCGTGCAGGTCGCCCCGTGGCTGGTGCTGCGGCCGGCGGTGCAGTACGTGGTACGGCCCGGCGCCTATGCCAGCCGACCCGACAGCTGGGTGTTCACCCTGCAGGCGCAGGCGACGCTGTAGGCGGATCAGGGCCCGCAGCATGGGGTGCCGAACGTGCGCCCCATGCTGCAACGCAAGGTGTAAGCCACCATTCGCACTGGTACGGTCCTGCCCGTTGCACCACCAACGACGGGGAGAGACGACGATGCGCAAGGTATTGCTGCTGTTGATCCTGCTGACCGGACTGGCGCCCACCGCCTGGGCTGCCACGGTCAAGACCACCCACCGCACCCTTCCCAGTTGGGATGGCACGCCCCTCGGGGTCTTTGTCATCGAACCCCAGGACGCAGGTGGCGGCAAGTACCCGCTGCTGGTGATGCCCAGCAGCTGGGCCGTTCCCAGCGTGGAATACGTAGGGGTGGCACAGTCGCTGGCCAAGCGCGGCTATGTGGTCATCAGTTACAGCTCGCGCGGCTTCTGGGAGTCCGGCGGGGCCATCGATATCGCCGGGCCGGCCACGGTCGAGGATGTCAGCGCATTGATCGACTGGGCGCTGGACAACACCCAGGCCGACCCGGCGCGGATCGGCGTCTCGGGCATCTCCTACGGCGCCGGCACCAGCCTGCTGGCGGCGGCACGCGATCCCCGCATCAAGGCGGTGGCCGCCCTCAGCGGATGGGCCGACCTGCAGGCGTCGCTGTACGCCAACGACACCCCCAGCGCACAGGGAATCGCGCTGCTGGTGGCCGCCGGCCTGGTCACCGGCCGACCCGGGGCAGAGCTGGCCACGATCAACCGCAACGTGGTGGTCGGCAACTACCAGGGTGCAGTGGAATCGCTGCTGCCCGTGGCCGCCATCCGCAGCCCCGCTGCGAGCATCAGCGAGATCAACGCCAACCAGCCGGCCGTGTTCCTGGCCAACGCATTCAACGACAGCCTGTTCCCGCCGGGTCAGCTGGTGGACTTCTTCAACCAGCTGAAAGGCCCCAAGCAGCTGCAACTGCGCCACGGCGACCATGCCCTCAACGAGGCCTTGGGCGCACTGGGCATTCCCAACGAGGTCTACGACTCGGCGGGTGACTGGTTCGACCATTACCTCAAGGGCGTGGCCAACGGCATCGACCGCGAGCCGGCGGTGCAGCTGAAGTCGCAGAAGGGCAGCTGGAGCAGCTACCCGGACTGGCAGGCGACCAACAGTGGCGCGGTCAGCTATGCGTTGACCGCACCCGGCGGCCTGCTTCTGCCCACCGGGGGGTTGGTTGAGAACGGGCGCAGCAATGGCTGGAACTATCGCATCGGCAGTGGCCTGGCAACCGCCGCCAATTCCGGCGTGGCGATGGTGTCCGGCTCGCTGCAGATGATCAACCTTCCGCCGGGTGCGTACGTGCCTTTCATCGGGCGCAACGCCGCCGGCGTCTGGCAGGGGCCGGTGTACTGGAACGCACGCCGCCTGGACGGCGCGCCGGAAGTGCGCGTGACCGTCACTCCCAGCCGCGCCAACACCACGCTGTATGCCTATCTGTACGCGGAAGATGTGCTGGGCAATGGCCAGCTGATCAGCCACAAGCCCTACACCCTGCGAGGCGTTGCGCCCGGCCAGGCGACCACCCTCGATCTGCGCCTGGAAGCGAGCAGCTGGAACATTCCGGCGGGCAGCCGGCTGACGCTGGTGGTCGATACGGTGGACCTGCGCTATGCAGGCATCAGCCAGTTGGGCGGGGTGGTGACCTTCAGTTCGCCCGCGTCCGCACCATCGGTGCTGAAGGTGCCGTTGCATTGAATCCATGCCGCGCCCGCGGATGCGGGCGCTCCCTGTGCGCACGGTTGCCACCACCTGCTGGAGTCAACGCTTGCCGGCCGTCCTGTATCGGGACGCTCCTTGTCCGCTCAGCGTACTCCTCAGGGCTGCACGTGCCGTGTCTGCACCATCTGCACCACCACCTTGCCCTTGGCGCGGCCGCCGTCCATGTAGGCCAATGCTCTGCCGGTCTCCTCGAAGGGAAAGACCGTGTCCACCACCGGGCGCAGGGCGCCTGATTCGACCAGTGCCGTGACCTGTTCCAGCTGTTGCCCATCAGCACGCATGAACACGAAGCTGTACCGGATGTTCCTGCGCGCGGCCTTGCGGCGGATGCGAAGGCTCAACAGGCGCAGCACCTGCCGAAGCGGCCAGGCCAATCCTCTTGCCGCACCGAATGCCGGCGTGGGTGGCCCGGAAATGGAAATCAGGTGACCGCCGGGCTTGAGGATGCCGAGGGATCGATCGAGTTCGTCGCTGCCGAGGCTGTTGAGGACCACGTCGTAGTCACGCAGCACGGCAGCGAAGTCCTGCTGCCGATAATCGATGACGACGTCCGCACCCAGTGCCTTCACCCAGGCAACGTTGGCCGTGCTGGTGGTGGTGGCGACGAAGGCGCCCAGGTGTTTGGCAAGCTGGATCGCAATCGTGCCGACGCCACCGGAGCCGGCCTGGATGAAGACCCGCTGTCCCTTCTTCAGTGCTGCGGTTTCGACCAGCACCTGCCAGGCGGTCAGTGCCACCAGTGGCAGGGCGGCCGCCTCGACCATGCCAAGGTTCTTCGGCATTGGTGCTACCGAAGAGGCCTTGACCGCGATGTACTCGGCAAATCCGCCGATGCGATCATCGTCCGGGCGGGCATACACCTGGTCGCCCGGCGTGAACCGGCCTGCGCGATCACCGACCCGCACCACCGTCCCGGCCACATCGTTGCCCAGGATCAACGGAAAGCGATAGGGCAGGATCTGTTTGAACTCGCCGTGCCTGATCTTGCTGTCCAGTGCATTCACGCCTGCGGCATGAACCCGGATCAGGACATCGTCGTCGCCCACATGCGGCTCGGGCACGTCGGCGATGCGGCCGATGTCCTTGCTGCTGTAGCGGTCAATAATGAAGGCTTTCATGGCGGACGGTTCCTGCAGTGATGGGGCCGGGTGGATGCAACGGAGGCCGGCCTCAGGCGCCGGTGCGGTAGCGCTCTGCGGCGTGCGCCTGGCGGATGTCGCCGAGCAGGGCTTGACGTGCGCCATCCAGCGTGTCCCAGCGTTCGGCCACGTGCAGCGGCGGAATGGTCACCGTTTCGCGACGATCGAAGCCGACCAGCGCTGCATCGACCAGTTCGCCCACGTCCATCACTTCAGCAAGCGTGGTGATGTCGATACCGGCGCGTTCCCAGATCTCGGTGCGCGTGGCAGCGGGCAGCACCGCCTGCACATGGACGCCCTTCGGGGCCAGTTCCTGGCTCAGGCCCTGCGACAGGAACAGCACGTACGCCTTGCTCGCGCCGTACACGGACATGCCGAACTCCGGTGCAAGGCCAACCACCGATCCGATGTTGATGATCGCGCCGTTGCCGGCACCGACCAGCCGCGGCGCAATAGCGGCGGCCAGGCGCGTGAGCGCGGTGGTGTTCAGGGTGACCAGGCGTTCGATGGCGTCGGCCGACTGTGCGAGGAAGTCGCCGGACTGGGCGATACCGGCATTGTTGATGAGGATGCCGATGCGCGCATCGTCGCGCAGCCGTGCCTCGACCGTGGCCAGCGCGTCAGCCTGGGTGAGATCGGCCGGCAGTATGTGCACCGCCACGCCGGTCTCTTGGCGCAGTCGCGCGGCGAGTGCTTCCAGTCGGGCGCTGTCACGCGCGACCAGGACGAGGTCATGCCCGCGCCGCGCGAAGCGGTCGGCATAGGTGGCACCGATGCCGCTGGAAGCGCCGGTGATGAGGACGGAAGGGAGGACGGACATGATGGGCTTCTCTGGACGGGGGACGTGTCGGATGCGGGCGGCCGCGTTACTGCGCGTGCGCTTCAGCCAGGGTGGGGTAGTCGGTGTAGCCTTCGGCGCCACCGCCATACAGCGTGGCCGGGTTCAGTGCCGCCAGCGCTGCGCCGCGCTTGAGGCGCTCGACCAGATCGGGGTTGCTGATGAACGGGCGACCGAAGGCGACCAGATCGGCCTTGCCTTCGGATACACGGGCGCTGGCCAGCTGCAGGTCGTAGCCGTTGTTGGCCAGGTAGGTGCCGTTGAAGCGACGGCGCAGCCCATCGAAGTCGAACGGTGCCACATCGCGCGGGCCACCCGTGGCGCCCTCGACCACATGCAGGTAGACAATGCCCAGTGCGCTGAGTTGATCGACGATGTAGTCGTACTGGGGCTGCGGATCGCTGACGGTGGAAATGGCATTGGCCGGCGACACCGGCGAAATGCGCACGCCGGTGCGGTCAGCGCCGATTTCGCGCGCCACCGCAGCGGTCACCTCAAGCAGGAGGCGGGCACGGTTCTCGACCGAGCCGCCATACGCGTCGGTGCGCTGGTTGGCCCCGTCCTTGATGAACTGTTCGAGCAGGTAGCCGTTGGCGCCGTGGATCTCCACGCCGTCAAAACCCGCTGCGATGGCGTTGGCAGCGGCTTGGCGGAAATCGTCGACGATGGCGGGCAGCTCGTCGATGTCCAGGGCGCGCGGCTCGGACACATCGACAAAACCATTGTTGACGAAGGTCTTGGTCTGCGCGCGGAGGGCCGAGGCGGAAACCGGCGCGGCGTTGCCGGGCTGCAGGTCGACGTGCGAGATGCGGCCGACGTGCCACAGCTGCACGAAGATGTGCCCGCCGCGTGCGTGCACCGCATCGGTGACGGTGCGCCAGCCGTCGATCTGGTCCTGCGTGTACAGCCCCGGGGTGTCCTGGTAGCCCTGCGCCTGCGCCGAGACCTGGGTGGCTTCGGTGATGATCAGGCCGGCTGATGCGCGCTGGGCGTAGTAGGTGCTGGCCAGCGGACTGGGCACCAGGCCCTCGCCGGCGCGGTTGCGCGTCAGCGGTGCCATCACGATGCGGTTGGCCAGCGTCAGCGGGCCGAGGGGATAGGGCTGGAAAAGCGTGGCGTCGGACATGGGAGGGTGGGCTCGTCTACGGAGGAGGGGTCTGGATCAATGATGATGACCATCATCATTGATGTCAATGGTTTGATGATGAATATAATCTATGTGTGTTAAAGTGCCCTCCACACGCGACAGGACTCCCAAGGGCGAAGGCTCATGAAGGTCACCAAGGCACAGGCGCAGGCCAACCGGGCACACATCGTCGAAACCGCCTCCACGCTGTTCCGCGAGCGCGGCTACGACGGCGTTGGCGTGGCCGACCTGATGGCCGCCGCTGGCTTCACCCATGGCGGCTTCTACAAGCATTTCGGCTCGAAGGCCGACCTGATGGCCGAAGCAGCCGCCTGCGGCCTGACCAGCTCGGCTGCAGCGGTGGCTGATCTGGATGTGCAGGCATTCGTGAGCGAGTACCTGTCCCGCGCGCACCGCGACGGGCCCGGCCAGGGTTGCACGCTGGCGGCGCTGTGCACCGATGCGGCGCGGCAGACGGACGCGGTCAAGGCTGCCTTTGCGGCCGGCATCGAGGCCAGGCTGGCAACACGTGCCACGCAGGAGGGGCAGGCGCAGCGCGATCCGGACGATGCGGCGCGTGCGCGCAGGATTGCGCTGATGGCTCAAGCGGTCGGCGCGCTGGTGCTGTCGAGGTCCTGCCCGGACGAATCGCCGCTGGCGGACGAAATCCTGGATGCATGCCGGGCGGATCTGCTGGCCCGGTTGCCAGCTGCGTCCAGCCGCTGAGCTGCGTCTTCCAGCGCCAGGACGTGCTGGAAGACGCAGCGCTGAAAGGCAGTGGTCAGTGCTAGCCGGACGTGCGCAGCAGCGCCGCAACCGCCTTTGCCGTCGCCTTGGCCGACTGCGGATTCTGGCCGGTGACCAGCCTGCCATCGACAACCACCTTCGGCACGAACGGCAGTAGTCCCTTCTCGTACAGGGCTCCTCGCCGGGACATTTCCGCCTGCGCGTTGTACGGCATCTGCCTGGAAACACCCGCCAGGATTTCCTCGGTCCAGGAGAATCCTGTTACCCGCCGGCCCTGCACCAGCAGTTTCCCATCGCTCAGCCGGGTATTGAGCAGGCCGCAATAGCCGTGGCAGACCGCCGAGACGATCCCGCCCTGCTCATGGATGTCCCGTGTGATTTTCTGGATGCCCCCGCTGTCCGGGAAATCCCACATCACCGCATGCCCACCGGTGAAGTAGATCGCGTCGTACGCGGCAGCGTCGACGTTGTCGGGGGCGAGCGTGTTGTCCAGCAGTGCCATGCGCGCCGGATCCTGCAGCCATGCCTTCGCCGAATGGTCCAGCGCCGGCCATTTCAGCGAGCGCGGCTCAAGCGGTGAGTGCCCGCCGCGTGGGCTGACCAGGTGCTGTTCATGGCCTTGCCCGGCGAACAGGTCGTAGGCATGCGTCAGTTCCGACAACCAGAGCCCGGTCCTGTGGCTGGGGTCATCGTAATGCGCGACGTTGGTGACAACATGAAGGATGCGACGGTTCATCAGATACGCCTCTGGCTCATTTTCCGGTTTCCCATTCGTGCTTGATCTGCCGCAGTCCTGCGTCGTAGCTGGTTACGGGAAAGTCGGGAAAGCGCTGCTTGAACTTTCCGGATTCGAAGCGATTGTCATGCTCATAGCGCGGCAGCAGCTCCCGAATCTCGCGCGCACCTTTCGAGAACAGGCCGGCGATGTACAGCGCAGTCCTGCCGAGGGTGGCGTGGGTGTCCGGCCTGCCGAACACAGTGCAGGCCAGGGTGGCGAACTGGGCATAGGTCAATCTCGGCTCACTGCAGGGCAGATGCCACGTCTGGTTCTGCGCGTCGGGCGTATTGCCCAGCAGTGCGAGCGCGCGACTGGCGTCGGGCGTCCAGATCAGCGTTCTGAGGGTATCGTCGCGCAGTGGCACGCGCGGCGACTTGCCAGCCTTCAGCCTGTCGATGACGAGGGCATTGGTGAAGCTCTGCGTGCTGCCCGGGCCATAGAATTCCGGTGCTCGGGCGATGGTCACGGCGATGCGCCCGGCTGCCATCTCATCCAGGACCATGCGCGCCATCTCTGCGCGCACGCGTGCCTTCCTGCCGGCCGGTGCGAACGCGGTGTCCTCGGTCTGCGCAGCCGCCGTCTGCGGATACATGTAGGTATTGTCGAAGTACGCAAATGCAGCGCCGGTGGCGACGGCGGCATCCAGTGCGTTCTTCAGCATGGAAGGAAACTGCCGCTCCCAGAGCCCTGAATCCGGCGGCAGCCCTGCGGTGAAATAGACGATGTCGCTGCCTTCAACGGCTTTCAGCGTCTGCTCTGCGTCCAGCAGGTCCGCCGGCACAAGCTGGTCGCCCGTGTTGACCGGCCGCGGCGTGCGGCTCACCAGGCGAAGGTCGTCGGTGTACGTGCGCCTCAACGCGCGCGCCAGTTCCTGGGCGATCTGGCCGTTTGCTCCCAGAATGGTCTGCATCTCTTTTCCTTGGGCGTCTGGGCCTCTGATCGCCCGGGTGGAAGTTCAGCCCAGGGCGCCCGCATTTCAGTGCCGCGCGGGTGCTCGCCAGACCGCCGTCGGCAACCTCTCACGCTGACGGTCGCGGCAGTGTATGTTTAAAGTCAACTTGAAGGTCAAGGGGCAGTGGCAGGATGAAAATCGGGGATCTGGCCAAGGCCACGGGCCTGGCCCCATCGCGCATCCGGTTCTATGAGGCCGAAGGCCTGATCAGCGCGCCGCCCAGGGGGAGCAACGGCTACCGGATCTATTCCCCGGACGTATTGGGCGTGCTGCAGATCATCGACAACGCGCAACGCGTCGGCTTCTCACTTGATGAGATCCGGCATTTCCTGCCTGGGGGCACGCAGGCGTGCGATCACCAAGGCCTGGTCGAGTCGCTGGGCAGGCGCCTGGCCGAGATCCGACGCTTGATCCTGCAACTGCAGGAGAACGAAGCGCGCCTGCTGGGCATCATCGAGGGTGTCACCCAACGTCCTGAGGGCATTTCCTGCACCGACAACCAGGTCAGGCTGATGGATCTGCTGGATCCTCCACGGCGCCAGCGGGGCGGGCGCGCCGGGCGATCAAGCAGAAGAACGAAGTGACACTCCGTTGGCCGCAGGCCGCAGCGTCAACCTGCGTCGGTGGCTGCGCCCACATCATGCAGGCTGCGCAGCTTCTTCTTGTTGATCTTGCCCACGCTGGTGCGTTCCAGCGAATCGACGAAGCTGACGCGGTCGGGGATCGCGTAGCGGGAGATATCACCGGAGCGGCTGCGTGCTGCGACCAGTTCGATGATCTCCGCCTCGGTCACATCGCTGCCGTGCTGCCGGACCACCAACGGCAGCGGTCGTTCGCCCCATTTCGTATCGCTGATGCCGATCACCGCAACCTCGTTGACCGCCGGATGCAGGGCGATGATGTCCTCCAGGGCGAGCGAGGAGATCCACTCGCCACCGGTCTTGATCACATCCTTGATGCGGTCGGTCACGCGCAGGTAGCCGCTGCCATCGATGTTGCCGATGTCCCCGGTGTGCAGGTAACCGCCGGCCCATAACGCCGTGGAAGCGTCCGGATTGTGCAGATAGCCGTGGGTGAGCCAGGGCGTGCGCACCACCACCTCCCCGGTGGCGATGCCATCGTGGGCAACATCATTCATGCGTTCGTCGACGATGCGCAGGTCAACCAATGGCACCGGAATGCCGGCCTTGGTGCGCAGGGACAGCTCCTCGTCCGGGCCGTCCACGGCGTCGGCATCGATCTGCGCGAAGGTGAGCAGCGGGCAGGTCTCGGACATGCCGTAGCCGCCGAAGATGTCGATGCCACGGGCCAGTGCCTGCTGCGCCAGGGCCCGCGGTAGTGCCGCGCCGCCGATGATCACCTTCCAGCGGCGCAGGTCGGTATCGGCAGCGGCGGGATGGCCCAGCAGCATATGCAGGATGGTCGGCACGCAGTGCGAGAACGTCACCTTCTCGCGGGCGATCAGCGCCAGCAACGCGCCCGGCAGGTAGCGGCCGGGGTAGACCTGCTTGATGCCCAGCAGCGTGGCCACGTACGGCATGCCCCAGGCATGGACATGGAACATCGGCGTGATCGGCATGTAGACATCGTCGCGGTGCAGCCGCCCCTGGCTGGACGCGCTGCCGAGGGCTGCCATCGCCGCAAGCGAGTGCAGTACCAGTTGCCGATGGCTGAAGTACACGCCTTTGGGCAGGCCCGTGGTGCCGGTCGTATAGAACGTGGTGGCGCGGGTGTTCTCGTCGAAGTCCGGGAAGCGGGTGATGGGCGTGGCCTCGCGCAGCCCGGCCTCATACTCGGTCACGAAACCCGCTGGCAGCGGGCCCTCATCATCATCCAGCAGGATGCGCGTGCGCACGTCCGGCAGCTGTTCTTCGATGGCGTCCAGCACCGGCAGGAACTCGCGGTTGGCCAGGATCACCCGCGCACCGCTGTGATTGAGCGTATAGGCAATCTGCTCGGGCGCCAGGCGGATGTTCACCATCATCAGCACCGCTCCGATCATCGGCACGGCGAAATAGCTCTCCAGGTAGCGGTTGCTGTCCCAGTCCATCACTGCCACGGTATCGCCGCGCTTTACCCCCAGTGAGGTCAGCAGCCCGGCCAACTGGCCGATGCGCGCCTGCAGGGTGCGGTAGTCGAAGCGGACCTTGTCGCCGTAGACGATCTCCTGCCGTGGACGCACTGCCAGAGGTGTCAGCAGCAACTGCTTGATCAGCAGGGGGTAGGCATGAGGCTCGGCGGCGGGCGCGTCTGCGGCGGTGGCGAATGACATGTGGTCTTCCTGATGGGGCGGCGCGTCAGCGGCCGGGGGGCGCGGGAATGGACAGCTGCTCGCGCAGCAGCGGCGCTTCCGCGCGTGGGCTCGGCTGGATGAGTGCATCCTGCGGCAGCGCTCGCGCTGGATCTTCAAGGTGTTCCCACACCTGGTCCATCGCCGCGAACAGGTAGGGCAGCAGCGGGACGTAGCGCTTCCGGTAGTCCGGGAAGGCCAGCAGCGAGTCGAAGTGCTGTGCCTTGTTCACCCGCCAATAGGCAATCTGCGCCCCGGCCTTGCGGGCAAGTGGCACGTAGCGATCACTGGTCATGCTGATCGGTACCAGCCCGTCGTCCAGGCCATGGATGACCACGATGGGCAGGCCGCGACGCGGCGCCTTGGCAGTCGCTGCGGCGATGCCGGCGCGTACCCGTCGGGCATCGGCGCTGTCGCCCTCGCCGAGTGCACGCAGGCAGTTCAGGCCACGCAGCGGATCAGCTGCCGCCCCGGTGGCATTGCCGTCCACCAGAACCACGCCGCTGCCCGGCGGGATGCCACTGCCCTCGCTCCACCAGGTTGCACGAACCTCGGCCGTGGCCGCGTGGGGTCTGCCGTCGGTGCCGGCGGCCGAGAAGCTGTACGCGCAGGGATGTTCGCCCGTGGCGTAGCGTCCATAGGCTGACGAGTAGGTCGCTGCGATGGCGCGCCACAGATCGAAACCGGTGGAGAATGCACCGGCGCGAAGTGCATCGGCGCTCAAACCCGCGTCGAGCAGCTGCTGCCGTGCCGACCGTGCCTGTGCTGCAGTGTCATCGCCTTGCACCAACCCAGCGGATTTCAGCGTGGCACATCGCTGGGTCCACCCTGGCACGGCCTGCGCCCGCATCGGCGGTTGTGGCAGATCGTCCTCCGTCAGCAGGGCACAGGGCATCAGCAACGCGGCCTGGGTCACGAAGTCGTACAGCGGCGGAGCGCCTGCCACCGAGACATTGGGTTCGCCGGCCACCATTGCATCGAACCAGTCGCCTTCGATCTCCGCCGCGCGCAGCACGGCGCCACCGCCATTGGATACGCCCACGCCCAGCGTGCGCGTGTTGGCCGCAGTGAACGGGGCCGATTGCGGATAGGCGCGGTCCAGCGCCTGCAGGCCGAACTGCAACGCCTGCAGCAGATGGCGTCCCCAGTCTGCTTCCGGGTTGTCACCGGAATGGGCATGTTTGAAGGCGATTCCCTGCGTGGCTGTCGCACCCGCAGGAATGAAGGCCAACGCGCCTTGGCTGGCTGGGGTGCCGTCTGCCTGGAAGCCAGCCTTGGCGTCCAGATCGTAGTAATCACTGCCGGCGCCCTTGTCGGTATAGGCGACCGCGCAGCCATGTGCCAGGCCCCAGCTGCCGGCAACCGCGATCGCGCCATGGATGCCACGCGAACCGGAAGATGCCGCGACGACCAGGCAGCGCTGCGCGGCGTCGAAGCTGTCGGGCACCTGCACCAGCACCCGATGGGGATGGCGCGCGCCGGGAACGCGCGCATAGGCGGAGAACTCGCGGCCGGGTACCGCCTGCAGGCTGCCGTAGACATCGCCAAAGCCGCCGCCGGGTGTCAGGTCGGCGATGCCGCGCCAGCTGCTCCAGATCGCACGACGCCGGACTTCCTCGGCCGTGGGCTGGGCCGGGTTGGCAAACGGCGGCGCGGTGGCCGAGCGCAGGGCGTCGATGCCCAGGCCTGCGGTCAGCAGTTCGTCGCTGCCGCGATGCACGGTTTCCCGCCACTGCTCGAACACCGGAACAGCGGTAGTGGGGCGGGGCGGAGCGGCGTGGGTGCTGGAGATGCTGCCCAGAAGCAATGGCAGCGCGGCGCACAGCAGCATGACGGGGCGGTGGATGTTCATTGCTCCACCCTAACCATCCGGGCGGCGCACGCCAGCGTACCTTGGTACCCGTGCCCAGGCGCAGGCGATTTGCTAACCTCGGCTGGACATGCCGACCCTGCTCATCGCCGATGACCACCCCTTGTTCCGCGCGGCGCTGCATCGCGCCGCCGAAGAGGCGGTGGCTGACCTGCAGATCAGCGAGGCCGATTCGCTGCACGGCGTGCTCGAAGCGATCGAGAGCCAGCAGATCGATCTGATGCTGCTGGACCTGCACATGCCGGGCAACCACGGCCTGGCCGGACTGGCGACCATACGTGCGTTGCAACCGGGGCTGGCGATCATCATCGTTTCGGCCAATGAAGAGCCGCACGTGATCCGCCGCGCCATCGACCTGGGCGCAGCCGGGTATCTGCCCAAGAGCTCGGGCCTGACCGACCTGCAGTCCGCACTGCAGACCGTGCTGGAAGGTGAGCGCTGGATACCGGCGCTGCTGCGCGAGCCGGTGGCGCGGGTGGCGCCCTTCAGCAAGGACGCCGATCTTGCCGCGCGCTTGTCCAGCCTGTCCGCGCATCAGTACAAGGTGCTGAGCCTGGTGGCCGAAGGGCTGCTCAACAAGCAGATCGCCGACCGGCTGGGCGTGCAGTTGCGCACGGTCAAGGCACACATGACCCGCATCATGGGGCGACTGGGCGTACGCAATCGCGCGCAGGCCATCCGCGTGCTGCACGAAATGGGGTTGACCGACCCATCCCGGCAGATCGAAGACGCGCAGGACGCCTGAACCTTCGTCAGGTCCTTTCCGTGCTGGCCGTTGCCAGCAGATGGTTGATCGCCCAGCGCAGCGCCAGCGGCTTGAACGGTTTGTTCAGCAGTGACAGGCCCACACTGCGCACCGCCTCGCGCGTGTCATTGCCGGTATCGGCGCTGAGGATCACCGTCGGCCGCGCGCCATGTACGGTGACGAGGCGCTTCCACAGTGCGACGCCGGTATCGCCCTCATCAAGGTGGTAGTCGAACAGCCACAGTGCCGCCTCATGTGCTGACGCACCCAGCGCAGCGACATCACGCGCCGCGATGACATCGCAGCCCCAGGCAAGCAGCATCAGCCGCATTGCCTCCAGCGCCTCCGCATCGTTGTCGACCACCAGCACGCGGATGCCCTTGATGCTGCTGTTGCCAGCGGCGGGCTCAGTGCGTGGGACCTCAGGCGGCGCTGCACGCGCCACGGTGATGGAAAAGGCCGAGCCGCGATCCAGTTCGCTTTGCAGTTCCAACGGTGCATGCAGCAGGTCGGCAATGCGGTGCGCGATGGTCAGGCCAAGACCGAGGCCCTGGCCATTGCTGCGGTCGCCACGGTGGAATTCCTCGAACACCAGGGCTTGTTGCTCCGGCGCGATGCCGGGGCCGCTGTCATGCACGCCGATCGACAGTGCCTGGCCGTGCCGGCGAACGCCCAGCAGCACGCCGCCACGGCGGGTGTAGCGGATGGCGTTGGCCAGGAAGTTCTGCAGTACGCGGCGCAGCAGCAACGGGTCGCTGTGCACCCACGCGCGGGTGCGCACATGGCGGAACTGCAGGCCGCGTGCCGCGGCCAGCACGGCGAACTCCTGCGCAAGCGGCTCCAGCACGGTCGACAATGCGAACGGGCGCGGATCGGCCACCAGGCCACCGGCTTCCAGTCGCGAAATATCCAGCAGGCCCGACAGCAGATCGTCGGTGGAATCCAGCGCGCCGCGAATCTGGCGCAGGAAACTGTCCAGGAATTCCGATTCGATGTGCTGCGACATGGCGTCGGTCAACAGCTGCGCCGCATGCAGGGGCTGGATCAGGTCATGGCCGACCGCGGTCAGGAAGCGGGTCTTGGCCACGTTGGCGCGCTCGGCTTCATGTACCGCCTGCTCCAGCCGGGCGGTGCGGTCCTGTACGCGACGCTCCAGGGTTTCGTTACTGCGCTTGAGCGCGTCCTCTGCCCGCCGGAAGGCGGTGACATCGGTGAAGGTGGCCACATAGCCGCCACCGGGCATTGGGTTGCCTCGGATCTCAACGATGGTGTTGTCCGGGAAAATCCGCTCGGAAAGGTGCGGCGTGCCGCGCCGCATGTGCACCACCCGCCGCTGCAACGCCTTGTCGCGCGAGTCACCAGGGGTGTCGCCGATCTTCAGCTGTCCCAACGCCCACGCCGTCAGGTTCGACACCGGCTGCCCCACCTGCAGCAGCTCCGGCGGGAACTTGAACAGCGCGGCGTAGCGGCTGTTCCAGGCCACCAGCTGCAACTGCGCATCGACCACGCTGATGCCCTGGCTCATGTTCTCCAGGGCAGCCTCCAGCAGGCGCTGGTTGAAGCGCAGTACCTGGGTGGCTTCACCGACCGCGCGGGTAACAGCGTCCAGCGGCGCTGCGCCACCATCGCGTGCCGCCTCCACCAGCAGCCGCGCCATGCCTGCACCGACCACGGCGGTCAGTTCGCGCTCGATGGCAGTCACCCGGTCGTCGTCCAGCATCTGCCCGGCGTGCCCGTCCATCAGCTGCCGTGCCCGCTCCTGGCCGAGAAAGCGACCAGCCGTCTTGCGCAACGATGCAGCAGCCACCGCGTCGCGCTGCCGAGGCACAGAAGGACGCACCGCGCGCGACACCAGCACGACGGTTACCAGGTTGACGGCCAGGCTGGCGCCCATGCTGATGGCGATATGGCCCGGCTGCATGCGCAGCGAGAACATCGCCAGCCAGTGCAGTCCGTCGGGACCGGCCGAGGCCAGCGGGGCAGGGAGCACCATGGGCAGCAGCACCAGCCACAACCAGACCAACGAGCCCAGTACGATGCCGGCGATGATGGCCGGGGAGGGCGTGCGCGGACGGTACACCGCCAGCAGCACCGCCGGTGCCAGCTGCGAGAGCGCGGTGAACGACATCAGGCCGAAATCGCTGAGCGCCTCGGTGCCGCTCATCGCACGGCTGTACAGCCACGACATCAGGAACACGGCGAGGATGCCGGCGCGCCGGAAGGCCAGCACCCGCGGTCGTAGATCCGCGCCGGTGTTGAAGCCATTGACGCCGCTCAGCAGGCGCGAGCCCACACCGTGGTTGCCGAGCATGATCGACAGGGTCAGCCCGGACAGGATCATCATGCCGGTGGCGGCACTCAGACTGCCCAGGTATGCCAGCAGTGCCAGCAGGTGATGGCCGCGCTCCTGCGGCAGGGCCAGCACGTACAGATCCGGCGTCATCGAGGGCGGCAGCTGCGCGGCACCGGCCAGTGCCATCGGCACCGACGGCAGGCCGATCAACAGCAGGTAGACCGGGAACAGCCAGCGCGCCGTCTTCAGGTCCGACGACTGGCGCAGCTCGACCACGCCCACATGGAACTGATGGGGCAGGGTGAACGCGGCCATGGCACCGAGCGCCACCATGGTCAGGTAATCCGGCACCACTGCCGGCGGCGGCAGGTGCGCCATCTTCTCAAGCAGCGGCGTGCCGGCCTTGTGCACCGATAGCGCGGCATACAGGCCAATGGCCAGCAGTGCCGTCAGCTTCAACAGTGATTCCAGGCCCAGCGCGACCACGATGCCGCGGTTGTGCTCGGTCGCCGACGCCTTGCGTGCACCGAACAGGGTGGTGAACGCCGCCATCGTCAGCGCGAACCAGAACGACACGTCCAGCTGCCAGCCAACGGGTGCGAACTGATCACCGAGCAGGACGGCAAGACCCTGGCTGACCGCTTTGAGCTGCAGCGCGATGTAGGGAATGATGCCGAACAGCGCGACCAGGGTGATGGTGATGCCCAGCCCTTGGTCGGCGCGCAGGCGCGCGACCACCAGGTCGGCGATGGTGGCACTGTTGTGCTGTTTGGCCAATCGGCCCAGCCGCACCAGGAACGGCAGGCCGAAGGCAAAAATGAGGGCCATGCCGATCAGTGTCGGCGGAATCGGGAAGCCCCATTGCACGCCCTGCGAGGCAGCCCCGTAGTAGGTCCACGCCGTGCAGTGCACGCCCAGTGACAGCGCGTAGATGGCTGGCCATACCTTCGACAGCCGATGCCCCTGGCGTTCCCCCCACAGGGCGACGCCGAACAGCAGCACGGTCCACGCGATGCAGGCGAACAGGACGATGGAGGGCGTCAACATCGCTCCAGTGTAGAGAGAACCGCGGCCGGCGGGCAGCCGGCCCGCCCCGCGCGGGAGGACGGTGCGGCGCTAGTCGGCGAGCACGATCAGCGACAACTGTTCGGCGACCACGGCTGTCTCGCCGGCGGGAGCCACTTCCACGGTCTTGTGCTGGGTCAGCAGCCACTGCCCGGGCCTGCGCGCTTCCAAGGACATCAGCTGCGAGCGCACCCGTACCTCGGAACCGCTCGGCACCGGCGCCAGGAAGCGGACCTTGTTCAAGCCGTAGTTCAGTACGTGGGCGATGCCGGGAAAACCGGCCAGGGCCGCCACGTCGTCCTCTACGGTAAGCGAGAGCAGAAGGAAGCCATGGGCGATGGTCTGCCCGCCCGGCAGGCCGGCCCGTGCGCGGGCGGGATCGGTGTGGATCCAGTTGTGGTCACCGGTGGCCTCGGCGAAGGCATTGATGCGCGACTGCGCGATGCGCGTGCTGCCGCTCAGTCGCTCGCTTGCCGCCCATTGGTGCAGGGCCTGCAGGGCGGCAGGCAGCGCATCCCTCGACATGCCGGAACTCATCGCACGCGATCCAGCAATGCCAGGATCGCGTCACGCGCCTCGGGCTCGGACAGCATCGGCGCATGACCCACCTCCGGTACTTCGACGAGGCGGGCGTTGGGCGATGTAGCTGCCATCTGCTGCGCGACATCGGCAGGCAGGATGTCCGACAACGCCCCACGAACCACCAGCACCGGCACGCGTGCGGTCAGCCCACGCACCGCGCGCCACAGCACCGGGCGCAGCAGCCACAGCAGCCACGGCCGCGTGGTGCGGATCACCGCCGGGTCGTAGTCCAGTTCCAGCAGGCCATCGCTGCGCTGGCGGAACGTGCGTACGGCCATCGCCCGCCAGTCGTCGCTGGTGAAGCGGGGGAACGCGGCCTTGCCGATGGATTCCACATAGGTCGTGGCCTGTGCCAGGTCCATCGGCGGCACGGGCTTGCCGGCATACTTGCCGATCCGCGCCAGCGCTTCGCGCGGCACCTTGGGGCCGGCATCGTTCAGAACTGCCGCGGCGATCAGCCCGGGCGCACGCGAGGCCAGGGTGATGGTGACCAGCACCCCCAGCGAGGTGCCGACGAATACCGCCTTGTCGATGTTCTGTGACCGCAGCAGCGCCACCATGTCGTCGGCATAGGTGCGCGGGTTGTAGCTGGACGGGTCCGATGCGCGTTCCGAACCTGCGCGTCCTCGCAGGTCAACCGCGATCACCCGCCAACCCGCAGCAGTCAGCGATGCGGCCAGCGCATCGAAGTCGGCGCCATTGCGGGTCAGGCCGGGGATGCAGACCGCGGTGCCGCGCGCCGGCTGCGCGCCTGCAGGAGCATGGTCACGCGCATGCAGGCGCAGGCCATCGTCACTTTTCCAGTACAGATCATCGTAAGACGGTGTCATGCAGAAGCTTCCTAGAAATCGTAACGGACGCTGAGGCTATATTGGCGCGGCGGCCCATAGAAACCAATCAGCGTGCCGACCGCCGGAATGTTGTAACCGGTGGTGCGGTACTCCTTGTCGGCCAGGTTGGTGCCCTGCAGCGAGAAGGTCCAGGCGTCGTCAAGCTTCCAGGTCACGCCGGCATTGACCAGCCCGTAGCCGTCCTGGCGGATCACCGGGCTCAGATCGGTGGTCGGCCACACTTCACTCTGGTAGCTGTAGCTCACCCGTGCGGACAGGTTGCTGCCATTGGCCAGGTCGGTGCGGTACTCCACGTTCAACGCGCCCGAGAAGTCCGGTGCGTTGGTGAACTTCATCTGCTTGGCCACGTTGACGCCGCGGTCCAAGTACTCGTCATACTTGGCATCCAGCCAGGCCAGGTTGCCGGAGATCAGCCAGTGCTGGCTGGGCAGGTACTGGTACTCGATTTCCAGGCCGTTGATGGTGCCGGCGCCGGCATTGGTGAAATCGCCGAAGAAGGCATCGTCGACACCGTCGCCGTTGGTATCGATGCCGGTGAACACCGACAGCTGGATGTCCTTGTACTTGTTGTGGAACGCCGACAGGTTCAGGAACAGGCGCTGGTCGAGGAAGGCCATCTTGCTGCCGATCTCGAAGCTGTCGACCGTCTCGTCATCGAACGGCTCGGCCGAGCGTGGCACGGCAACGGCATTGGCGCGGATGTTGTAGCCGCCGGACTTGAAGCCACGCGTAGCCAGGCCGTAGACCATGATGTCCGGGGTGATCTGGTAGTCCAGCGACACCTTGGGCGAGACGTTCTTGAAATTGGTCTTCTTGTCGAAATCGGCGGCGACCGCAATCGGACGGGTGAACGTCGCATCGGAGTAGAAGCGGTTGAGCACGATCGCGCGCTTGTCCTCGTCGGTGTAGCGGGCGCCGACGTCCAGCTTCAGCTTGCTGGTCAGGTCGAACGTCCAGTCGGCGTACAGCGCGATGCTGTCGGTGAGCACCTTGCCACGGGTGTCGCCGAACTGCAGGTTGAAGAAGTTGTTGCGGATCTGTCCACCGGCCTCGCCACTGAACTGGTACAGGCCCACCACGCCGCGCACGCGGCCGCCGGCATCGTAGTTCAGCTGCACCTCGTTGCTGACCTGGTCGTCATGGTAAGTGCCACCTACATCGGCCAGCTTGACCGGCGTGCTGTCGAAGTCGATGTTCGCGTCGCTGTCCGACTCGCGCTTGGCCACCACGTACTTCAATGCAACGTCTTCGCTGGGCCGCCAGTTCACCGTGGCCGAGGCGCCCTTGGTCTCCACGCTGTTGAGGTTGCGCATGCCCGAGCGGATGTCGTAGCGGTCATCCATCGGCGGGTAGGCGCGCACGAACGGGTTGGGTGCCAGCATCTTCGAGCCACGCATGCCGGACTGGTCATCGATCCAGTCCAGGGCGAACTGCACGTCGAAGTCGTCGCCCGCATACGCACCCAGGTTGAAGCGTGCAGCATTGATCTGCTTGTCACTGACCGGCTGGTCGGTGAAGGTGTTCTCGCCGAAGCCGTCACGATTCATGCTGGCCACCGCCACGCGCGCGCGCAGGCCGCTGTCGGCACCGCCGATCGGGCCGCCGATCGCCGCCTTGGCGTCCAACTGGCTGTAGTTGCCCACGGTGATCTGGGCGAAGCCTTCGGTCTGGGTGGGCAGGCCGCGCGAGATGTACTTGATGGCACCGCCAATGGTGTTCTTGCCGTACAGCGTGCCCTGCGGACCGCGCAGCACCTCGATGCGCGAGACATCGAACACGTCCAGCAACGCGCCCTGCGGACGGGCGATGTAGACGTCGTCCAGGTAGATGCCCACGCCCGGGTCAGCGCCCCAGGTAGGGTCGGACTGGCCGATGCCGCGGATGTAGGCGGTGACCGTGCTGCTGGCGCCGCGCGCCGCGTAGATGGTCAGGTTGGGGACCTGTCCATCAAGGTCGCTGATGTCCTGGACGTTCATCTTGTCCAGGGCTTCGGACGTAAAGGCGGTGACGGCAACCGGCACCTCCTGCAGGGTTTCCTCGCGCTTGCGTGCGGTCACCGTGATGCTGTCCAGGTTGGTGGCCGAAGCGGTGCGGGCGGCTGCCGGCGCGCCCTGCGGTGCGTCCTGCGCCAGAACCGGCCCGGTGGCCAGCAGTGTGCCGATCATCAGGCTCAAGCAATTCCGTTTCATTCGGTCCTCCCCCAAGGCATGTACGCGGCGAATGGCCCATTGCCACCCATGGACGCTAGGCTAGCGGCGCGGTTGCGCACCGGCGAGTGGACCTAGGTCCAGTCGGCAGCGGTCGCCAGATCCGGATACTGGGCGCGTCCCCACCCGGAAGCGCCGTATGTCGTTACTGATCGTACTTGCAGCGCTGGCCTTCCTCATCCTGGTGGCCTACCGCGGTTACAGCGTGATCCTGTTCGCGCCCATCGCCGCGCTTGGCGCAGTGCTGCTCACCGATCCCTCGCTGGTGGCACCGATGTTCACCGGCTTGTTCATGGACAAGATGGTTGGCTTCCTCAAGCTCTACTTTCCGGTGTTCCTGCTGGGCGCGGTGTTCGGCAAGCTGATTGAACTGTCCGGCTTCTCCCGCTCGATCGTGGGTGCGGCGATCCGCTTGTTCGGACCGCAGCGGGCGATGCTGTCGATCGTGCTGGTGTCGGGCCTGCTCACCTACGGCGGCGTGTCATTGTTCGTGGTGGTGTTCGCGGTCTATCCGTTCGCGGCCGAGATGTTCCGCCAGAGCAACATCCCCAAGCGCCTGATTCCGGCCACGCTGGGGGTGGGCGGCTTCAGCTTCACCATGGACGCATTGCCGGGCACGCCGCAGATCCAGAACATCATCCCGACCACGTTCTTCGGCACCGATACCTGGGCGGCTCCGGTGCTGGGTACGCTGGGCAGTGTGTTCGTGCTTGCGGTGGGCATGGCCTACCTGGAGTGGCGCCGTCGCGCGGCGGTGCGCAGTGGCGAGGGCTACGGAGACCCGGCCACCCTGGTGAACGAGCCGGCACCGTTCGCAGGCACCCATCTGGCACACGCGGGCATTGCCGTGCTGCCGCTGCTGCTGGTGTTTGTGTCCAACAAGCTGTTCACCCTGGGCATACCGCACTGGTACGGTGCGGAGCACAGCTTCGTGCCGTCGATCATGGGCAGCGCCGCGCCGGTGGTGCAGGGCGTGGCGAAGATCACCGCAATCTGGGCCGTGCTGGGGGCGCTGCTGGTTGGCATCCTGTCGGTGCTGGCGCTGGCCTGGCGCCCGGTGGTCACCCAGTTTGCCGAAGGCACCAAGGCGGCGATCGGTGGTGCCGTGCTGGCAGCCATGAACACCGCCTCGGAATATGGCTTCGGCGCGGTCATCGCCGCGTTGCCCGGCTTCATGGTGGTGGCCAACGCGCTGGGGGCGATCAAGGACCCCCTGCTGCATGAAGCGGTCACCGTAACCGGTCTTGCCGGCGTCACCGGCTCTGCATCGGGCGGCATGAGCATCGCCCTGGCGGCGATGTCGGAGACCTTCATCGCCAACGCGCAGGCTGCCGGCATCCCGATGGAGGTGCTGCATCGCGTTGCCGCGATGGCATCGGGCGGCATGGACAGCCTGCCGCACAACGGTGCGGTCATCACCCTGCTGATGGTCACCGGGCTGACCCATCGGCAGGCCTACAAGGACATTTTCGCAGTGACCATCATCAAGACCCTCGCGGTGTTCGTGGTGATCGGCATCTACTACGCCACCGGCTGGGTTTGACAGCGGCGTCGCAGCACCCTCTGGAAGGTCGGTCCACGAGGATTTCCGGTACCACTTCATCCACGACTCACGCATGAGGATCTGGTCATGAAATCTGGAATCGATTCAATCAAGGCGCTGATGCTGCTGCTGTGCACCTGGCTGGCCACCACGGGCGCCGCCTCTGCGGCAGACCCACCCGGGCATTGGGACGTTGGCCTGTACGGCAATCTGTTCGGTGCCCGCGAGTACCAGGTGTGGGTGCCGGCCGGCTACGACGAAACGCGGCCAGTGCCCCTGTTGCTGGTGCTGCACGGCTGCGTGACCGGGCCGAACCTGATGGGCGAGGCCTCCGGCTTCAACGAGGTCGCCGACACCGAAGGCTTCATCGTGGTCTACCCGCGGCAGAACGTAACCTCCAACCCCGCACGCTGCTGGAACTGGCAGCTGCCGATCAACCAGGCGCGCGACAGTGGCGAAGCCTCCATCCTGGCCGGCATCGTGGACAAGGTGAAAGCGGGCTACAGCATCGATCCGCACCGGGTGTACGTCACCGGCATTTCCGCCGGCGGGGCGATGACTTCGATCATGCTGGCCTGCTATTCGGATGTGTTCGCGGCGGGCGCGATCCATTCCGGCGGCATGTACAAGGGCGCGACCACGATCTCCGGCAGCGCCTATGCGCTGTTGGCCGGCAGCATCTACTCACCGGACAGCAACGGGCGGCTGGCCTGGCAGTGCTCGGGCTCGCCGTCGCCGCGGCCGATCCCGGTGCTGGTCTTCCATGGCACCGCCGACGCCACGGTGAACCCGATCAACGGGCAGCAGGCCGTGCGCCAGTTCCTGCAGACCAACGACCTGGCTGACGATGGCGTGGACAACGACTCGGTGAAGTACGTGCCGACCAGCACCTTCCACGGCCAGGTGCCGGGTGGGCGTGCCTACACGGTTGACTCTTACACCTATGGCGGCAGGACGCTGGTGCAGCATTACGTGGTGCAGGGGATGGGGCATGCCTGGAGCGGCAGCCAGTCCGGTTTGCCGTTCACCGATCCCAAGGGGCCGGATGCCACGTTGATTACCTGGCTGTTCCTGAAGGATCAGCAGCGCTGAGTGTGGGGGCACAGGAGCAGGGGAGGCGGCGCCAGTGTGGGAGCGGTGGGCTCCCGCACTGGCGCGCGGCCTTTGCCTCATCCATCCAAGCGTGTGCGCCCGCATGCGCACTCGTGCTCAGCCGCGGGCCAGAAGCTCGTCGCGGATGATCTGTGCACCTGCGCTGAGCGCGCGCAGCTTGCCTCGTGCCACGTCACGCGACAGCGGCGCCATGCCGCAGTTGGTGCTGGGGTAGAGCTTGTCAGCATCCACGAACTGCAGGGCCTTGCGCAGCGTGTTGGCCACTTCTTCCGGCGTCTCGACCGTGCTGGAAGCCACATCGATGGCACCGACCATCACCTTCTTGCCGCGCACCAGCTCGATCAGGTCAATCGGCACGTGCGAGTTGTGGCATTCCAGCGAGATGATGTCGATGCTGGACGTCTGCAGCTTCGGGAACGACTCCTCATACTGGCGCCATTCCGAACCCAGCGTCTGCTTCCAGTCGGTGTTGGCCTTGATGCCGTAGCCGTAGCAGATATGCACCGCGGTTTCGCACTTGAGCCCTTCGACCGCGCGCTCCAGTGCAGCGACACCCCAATCGTTCACTTCGTCGAAGAACACATTGAAGGCCGGTTCGTCGAACTGGATGATGTCGACGCCGGCCGCCTCCAGTTCCCTGGCTTCCTGGTTGAGGATCCCGGCGAACTCCCATGCGAGCTTTTCGCGGCTCTTGTAGTGCGCATCGTAGAGCGTGTCGATCATGGTCATCGGGCCGGGCAGCGCCCACTTGATCGGCTGCGTGGTGTGCCTGCGCAGGAACCTCGCGTCCTCCACGAACACCGACTTCGGACGACTCACCGCACCCACCACGGTGGGCACGCTGGCGTCGTAGCGGTCGCGGATGCGGACGGTTTCGCGCTTCTCGAAATCGACACCACTGAGGTTCTCGATGAACGTGGTGACGAAATGCTGCCGTGTCTGCTCACCATCACTGACGATGTCGATGCCGGCATGCTGCTGCTCCTGCAGGGACAGGCGCAGGGCATCCTGCTTGCCCTCCAGCAGCTCTTCATCCTGCAGCTTCCAGGGCGACCAGAGCTTTTCCGGCTGTGCAAGCCAGGACGGCTTGGGCAGGCTGCCGGCGGTCGAGGTGGGCAGTAGTTTCTTCATCGGGCTGTTTCTTGTGTCCAGGTGGGAAAGGGGAATCGACTGATCAGCGGGCGGCCCACTGCTCAAGCACGGCGCGGTACGGCTTGATGAAGTGTTCTTCGGTGAACCGGCCTTGCTTGACGGCCAGCTGGCTGCGTTCTTCGCGGTCGTAGACGATGCGGGTGGACGAATAGTCCTGGTGCTTCAGGCTGGGCTGGTAGACCTTGCCCGCTACGGAATTGGCGTTGTAGATCTCGGGGCGGTAGATCTTCTGGAAGGCCTCCATCGTGCTGATGGTGCCGATCAGTTCCAGGTTCGAGTAGTCGCCCAGCAGGTCACCCTGGAAGTAGAACGCCAGTGGCGCAACGCTGCCTGGCGGCATGAAGTAGCGCACCTGCAGCCCCATCTTGTCGAAGTACTGGTCGGTGGGGGAGAACTCGCCTTGCCGATACTCGACGCCCAGGATGGGATGGTGGTTCTCGGTGCGATGGTAGGTCTTGCTGCTGGACACGCTGATGCAGATCACCGGCGGCTTGCTGAAGTGCGCACGGTAGGCGTCGGACGCCAGGAAGTGCTTGAACAGCTTGCCATGAAGATCGCCGAAGTCTTCGGGAATGCCGAAGGTGGCCTTGCCTTCGTTGCTGGCGGGCAGCACGACGCTGAAGTCGTAGTCGCGGACGTAGGAGGAGAAATTGTTGCCGACGATGCCTTCCGTACGCACGCCGGTACGCGTGTCGACGATGGTCGGCCGCAGCACCTCGATCAACGGGAACGTATCGCTGCCGTCGCTGCCATCGATGTGCATCTCCACCGAGATGATGTCCAGCTCGACCGCGTAGCGATCCGCGCTGGGGTTGTCCCAGTGCGCCAGATCGTTGAAGCGGTTGTTGATCATGCCGAGCGTGTTGCGCAGGTTTTCCTGGCGGGATTCGCCGCGGGCCAGGTTGGCGAAGTTGGTGGTGATGCGCGTACCGTCAGCGGGCTGGTAGTCCTCGTTGAAAGGAATACGGGTGATGCTGAAGGTGAAGTTCTCGGTCGTCATGGGCGGCGTTCCGGGTTGCGGGGGTGACATCCGAATGCAGGTCGCTGGCATTCGGCATTCAGAGGACTGCAGCGGCCTCGGTAACGGCAGGTGCTGCACGATGGGAGAGCGCAAGCAGGGGCATCGCTCGCTGCACCGCCAGCCGCGCCCGCTGCATCAGGGCCTCGTTCTGCACGCAGCCGTCTGCGAAATCCTTGTCGGTTGCGTAGACACCCAAGGGCAGGGTTCGCGCCTGGAAGAAGCTGAAAAGCGGTCGCAGCTGGTGGTCGATCACCAGCGCGTGGCGTTCGCTGCCGCCAGTGGCGGCCAGCAGGATCGGGGTATCGACCAGCGCGTCCTGGTCGATGAAATCGAAGAAGTGCTTGAACAGGCCGGTGTACGAACCGCGGTAGACCGGCGTAACCACCACCAGCACATCGGCCCGCTCGACAGCGGCCAACTGCCGCTCCACGGTTTCGGGCAACTGCGAGCGCCGGAGCGCACCGGCCAGTTGTGGCGCCAGTTCACCCAGTTCAATCAGGTGCTGATCGCAGGGGACGCCTTCGCCGATCAGGTCCAGCAGGTGCTCGGCCAGGGTCGCGGCCCTTGAGGGGCGCTGCAGCCCGCCGGAAACGGCGACGATACGGAGGGGGCGGGTCATCTCTTCGCTTCAGCAGGGGAGGGGCTGCTTCGGGGTGACCTGCAGGGGCGCAGTCCTGCGTGCCGGCTGGGTAGCCGCGCTGGCAGGGATCCGAAGGCATGAGCCGATGCTAGCCAGCCCTTCCCATGACGTAAAATGGTATTACTTCACCAATCCATGAGTGAGATTCATCGTCATGTTGGAGCGGATCCATCTCAGCATCGTGCAGCAGGTCGAACAGCAAGGCTCGCTGACCGCCGCCGCCGGTGTGCTGAACCTGACCCAATCAGCCCTGAGCCACAGCATGAAGAAGCTGGAGCAGCAGTTGGGCACCAACGTCTGGTTGCGCGAAGGCCGCAGCCTGCGCTTGACCCAGGCGGGCCAGTACCTGCTGGCGGTGGCCAACCGGGTGCTGCCGCAGCTGGACCTGGCCGAGGAACGGCTGGGCCAGTTCGCGCAGGGCGAGCGTGGCGCGCTGCGCATCGGCATGGAATGCCACCCCTGCTACCAGTGGCTGTTGAAGATCGTCTCTCCCTATCTGGCCAGCTGGCCCGACGTCGATGTGGACGTCAAGCAGAAGTTCCAGTTCGGCGGCATCGGCGCCCTGTTCGGCTATGAAATCGACCTGCTGGTCACGCCCGACCCGCTGTTGAAGCCGGGCCTGAAGTTCGTCCCCGTCTTCGATTACGAGCAGGTGCTGGTGGTGGCCAAGGGCCACGCGCTGGCGTCGGTCGAGCACGTCATGCCCCGCCAGCTCAGCCAGGAAGTACTCATCAGCTATCCGGTGCCGTTCGAGCGGCTGGATATCTACAACCAGTTCCTGCTGCCTGCCGGGGTCACGCCCCGGCGCCACAAGGCCATCGAAACCACCGACATCATGATGCAGATGGTGGCCAGCGGTCGCGGCGTGGCCGCCATGCCACGTTGGCTGGTGGAGGAATATGCAGCCCGCATGGACGTGGTACCGGTGCGTCTGGGTGCGAAAGGCATTCCCAAGCAGATCTACCTGGGCGCGCGCGAGGCCGATACCGGTATCGATTACCTGCAGGCGTTTGTCGAACTGGCACGGAACAGCTCCACAAGCGCCGGCAACCTGCGTGGTGCCGGCTGATGTCAGCAGGCGTTGGCCGCATGCCACTGGCGCAGACCTTCGTCAACGCCTTTTCATTGGAAGTCAGTGCCAAGGCCATGCCTGCGCTGCGCGCCGAAGCCGCCCGCATTGCACGGGGGACGACGATCTCCATTCCCTACCTGCCGAGCGAGGACGATGCTGCGCGACTGGCCGCGGCACGCAGGGTGCACGAACTGGGGTTCGAGCCGATGCCGCACCTTTCCGCACGCCGCATCGGCTCGCGGGCGGCGCTTGAGCACTTCATCGAGCGTGCCGTCATCGACGCCGGCATTGAGCGCTGTTTCGTGATCGCAGGCGATCTTGCCACGCCTGCCGGGCCGTTCGCCGACAGCACATCGATCATCGAGAGCGGCATTCTCGAGCGCGCCGGCATCAAGGTCGTGGGGGTGGGCGGGCATCCGCAAGGCCATCCGGTGATGACCAGCGCCGAGAGGTGGCGCGTGCTTGAAAACAAGTGCCAGCGTATCGAAGAGCGAGGCATGGCACCGCTGGTCATCACCCAGTTCGCATTCGACGCCGATATCGTTCTGGCCTGGTTGAATGAACTGCGCGCCCGTGGCATCACCCATCCGGTGCTGGTGGGCGTTCCCGGGCCGGCCAGCATCGCGCGGCTTGTACGCTATGCGGCCATGTGCGGCGTCGCTGCAAGCACCTCGATGCTGTCCCGCTACGGCATCTCCATCGGCCGCCTGCTGGGAAGAGCCGGGCCGGACGTGTTCGTGGACCGCCTGGCAGAGGGCTTGACCGAAGCCCATGGGCAGGTCAGCCCGCATCTGTTTCCCTTCGGCGGTATCGCACCGACCATGGAGTGGGTGGAGCACTACCGGATGCGTGCAGGCGATGCGCACACGACCGGCTCACCTGTTGCCGATGAACCGTCATGACACGCATGGGCCTGTCATGGCCGATCACTGCACTCCTCACCCAGCCATTGGCAGAACGCCTGCACATCCGGGCGGTCCTGAGCCATCTCGCGACGGATCAACCAGAATGCGTAACGGTTCTCCAGCTCCAGGCTGAAGGGTTTCACCAGCCTGCCTTGGCGGAGGTCGTCTTCCACCAGCGGCGCCACGCCGAGCGCCACGCCATGGCCGGCCACCGCCGCTTCCTGCGCAAGATAGATGCTGGGGAAGACCGGCCCGGCGCTGGCATTGACGTTGATGGCGCCAGCGGCCTCCAGCCAGTGTGACCACGCCGGCACGCCGGGGCGGTCCGTGGCACTTTCATCGTGCAACAACGTGCAGTGGCGCAGATCATCAGACCGCTGCAGCCGGCCAGCAGTGCCGGCCAGCAGCGCGGGCGAGCACACAGGGAATACCGGCGCCTTCAACAGCAGCTCAGCACGCACGCCGGTGTAGTTGCCTGCACCGTAGCGGATGCCGACATCGAATCCTCCGCGCAGAAAGTCGGCGTGTTCATTGCCGGTGTCGATGCGCACCCGGACATTGGGGTGCGCATGGTGAAAGCGGTGCAGCCTTGGGGCCAGCCATTTCGCGGCGAACGACTCCATGGTTGTCACCCGCAGCTCGTGTGGTGCGCGCGTCCTGGCGCGCTCCAACGCCAGGTCCAGCTGCCCAAGTAGATCGCCGACCGTTGTTGCCAGCGCCGCGCCGTCTGATGTGAGCGCCACGGCGCGGTGATTGCGCTGGAACAGGCTTACGCCCAGATAGGCCTCGAGGTGTTTGACCTGATGGCTGACCGCAGCCGGGGTGACGAACAGTTCGCGCGCCGCCTGATTGAAGCTGAGGTGGCGGGCAGCCGCTTCGAACGTGCGCAGCGCATTCAGTGGGGCAGTGGGGCGGGCTTTCACGGGCACCATCCAACGCAGGGGCCCTGTCATCGTAGCGCATGAATTTTTCTAACGCGAAGCGTAGAACTACTCGTTTGCCGGGTGCCGCATGAGCTGGTGATGATGCCGATCCTCCCACCCGGAAAGCCCGCCGTGCGAATTCAGGAGCTTGCCCCAGATGTGCTGATGTTCGTCGGTGACCAGGTTGAATCGGTCGCTACCGCCTTCGTCAACGGAGACCAGGTGCTGCTGGTGGACGCGTTGGGCAGCGAGGAGGATGCCGCCTGGTTGCGGGACGTACTGCACGGGCAGATGGGCAAGAGGGTACGACTGGTTGCCGCCACCCATTTCATGAGCGACCACATCTGTGGCATGACGCTGTTTCCGGAGGCGCTGACCCTGGCGCACCGCCATCACCGGCATGCCTTTCTTTCGCAGAACCAACCGGTGGCATCACGCTACCGCGATCCCGATATCGTGTTCGACAATCTCGCCATGCGCTGGGGGCGCCACCAGCTGCGCTTCCTGTACAACCCCGGCAAGACGATGGACCACATGAGCGTGGATGTGCCGAGCGCCGATCTGGTCTGCGTGGGCGACAACATCGTCGGCAACATCGTCTATCTCTCCCGGTCGGACCCGGCGCTGCAGCGCGCCGCCATCGGCCGTATCCAGCAGTTCGGGCGCAGCAGGGTGGTCGGCGGGCATATCGGGGTCTTCGATGCGGCGGTGCTGGGCAATGCACTCCACTACCTGCAGCGGATGCAGGAGATCGTCGTGGATATCCGGCTGCGAACTGCGCCGACGGAAACCACGGCGCTGATGGCAGCCATCAGACTGGAGGATTGCATCGCGTCGGGGGTAACGCCGACGGCATTTGAACGAGAATGGCATGGACACAATCTCACGGCGATCGTCGCGCAGTCGATCTTCTCCCTGGATGCTGCGCTGGCAGCAAGGGAGCAGGCCGCATGAAACACGATTCCGTCAACGCACCGGCGCTGGGCAGTCGCAGACGCTTCCTTGCCCGTTGCGCCGGTGTGGCCGCTGCTGCGCTGGTCCCTGCTGGTTCCGCTGCGCCACCGGCGGAGATGCGCAGCCTGCGGGCCCAGCGATTGGCGTGGGCCGGGGTGCGGCTACAGCTACCGGAGAGCACGCTGCTGATTGATCCGCTGGTGAATCCCGCAACGTGGGGCAAGGCATTGCCGGACCGGCTGGTGCCGGTGAACGATGTGCTGGGCGAAAGCCACGTGCTGGTCACCCACACCCACTCCGATCACTTCGATGCCGATGCGGTTGCGGCGGCGCTCAGCAAAGGGGGAACACTCGCATATCCAGCCGGCCCGCAGCCCATGCCGCTACCCGCAGCCGCACGTGCACGGCCGAGCGCGCTGTGGGAGCCCCAATTGCTGGGCGACTTCACTGCAACGCCGGTACCGGCATCGGACGGCTACGGCGATACGCAGGTTTCCTGGGTGGTAACAGCGGGCGGCCGACGCATCTTCCATGCCGGCGACACCCAATGGCACGGCCATTGGTGGCGTATCGGGCGCCAGTTCGGACCGTTCGATGCGGCCTTCCTCCCCATCAATGGCGCCACGTTCGGCTGGCGCGAGCCCGTAAGTGGCCAACCTGGCGTACTGACGCCGGAGCAAGCGGTGGCAGCGGCGGCAATCCTCGGCGCACGCACGCTTGTGCCTATTCACTATGGCATCAGCGGAATGGACAACTATGCGGAAGTGGACGACCCGCTTGGGCGGCTTCGCAAGGCAGCCGGTGACCGTGCCGTGCCCGTGCAGGTCGTCGAGCCGGGCGCGTGGCTGACATGGCCGGCGTAGTCCCGTATCCGCGCGTGAATCCTTCCTGGCCCTGGGAGAACCCATGAATCGAGCACACTGCATTGCAACCGCCATCGCGTTTTCTTCTTTTTCCATGGCCGCCCTGGCGGCGGAAACCACCAGCCCCAAACGCCCCTCGGTCGAGCAGCTGCAGAAGGTGATCGTCAGCACCTCGCCGCAGACCCGCGTGGATGCTCCCGACAAAGAACGCATCACGGCGCGGCGGATCGATATCGTCGACGAGAACGGAGTGATCCGGATGACGCTCTCGGGCCAGACGCCACCGCCCATCATCGATGGCATCCAGTACAAGCGAGCCTTCAATGTGGCGGGCATGGTGCTGTACGACCACAAGGGCAGCGAGCGCGGTGGCTTCGGAACCGCAGACGTCGAGGGCGGCATGGCCGTACTGGCGCTTGACCACCCGGCCATGGATGCAATTGGCTGGCGCGTGTCGCCCGACGGCGACGTGCGGTTCTCGATCAACCAGGCGCCGCCGCTGATTCGCGAGCCGCGGCTGGACAATCGCCTGATTCCGGGGGTGCAGACGCCAACACGCATCGAGATGGCGGTGGCAGCCGATGGCACCCCCGCCATCGCGCTGAACGATCAACAGGACCGCGCCAGGCTGCGCCTGACCGTAACGCCGGAAGGCTACGGGGCCATCGAGTTCCTGGACGCGCAGGGCAGGGTGATCCATACCTTGGCGCCCGAAGCCCATCGGCAGTGATGGCAGGTTGTCACTGACGCAGCAATCGCCCAACTACCATGGAGCCGGCATGGACACTGAAATACGGCAGCTCGAAGAAGCGCTGCGCATCGCGATGCTCACCAGCGACGTGGCCGCGCTGGATGGCCTGATTGCAGACGCCCTGATCTTTGTGGGGCCTTCGGGCGAAGTGTTTGGCAAGCAGGATGATCTGGCCCTGCATCGTTCAGGGCGCCAGAAGCTGAGCATGGCCGAATGGCAATCGGTGGAGATTGCCCTGCATGATCAAACCGCTGTTGCACTCACCACTGCGGACCTGGCCGGAACCTTCGATGGCGCAGCCTTCTCTGGCCGCTTCAGGTACTGCCGCTTCTGGGGGAAGACGGCCGGTGTCTGGCAGGTGCTGGGCGGCTCGGTTGTCGCTCTGCCCGCAGCAATGGAGACAATCGCCTAGACAGCCGGCGGTGACTCATGGCCCGGGGTGGACGTTGTTCTCCGCATCCTCCATTCCCGGGCTGACCCGGCGGCCGATGTCCTTCAGCCTTGCCAGCTGGTCGACCATCGACGGTGCATCGTCCAGGCTGCCGACAAAGGTCCACAGGTAGGTCATCACCGCATAGACGTGGCCAGGGGTCACGCCATCGGTCGTGGCGAGGCGGCCGATGGTCAAGGCAAACAGCACCGCAGCAGCCGCGCCGACCACCACGAAGGCACCAGCCTCGCGATCGGACAGCAGGATGCGCAGTCGCGACAGGGTGCGGTAGTGGCGGCGCAGTACCGACGGGCCGACCCGGTCGACCAGCCGGATTTCATGCTCCAGCCGGTTGTTCAGGCGGCCGTGCAACTGCTCGTTGCGGCGAGCGAACGAGGGCAGCAACACCAGCGCACCGAGCAGGGCGATGAGGCTGGCGGCCCCCACCAGGGGTTCGATTGCCAGCAGCATCGCCGCCGCGCCGAACATGGAAACGAGCGCAGTGGCGATGATCGGCACGTGCTTCTCGAAGAAGTCGACGAACTCGCGGGCCAGTACCACCCGCGCCGCCGAGGTGGAGGTAGCCTGGCCCAGGCGCCGCTGCGCCTGCACCACGTTTACCGCCAGATCGGCGTAGATACGGGTGAAGGTGCGTGTATCGACCGCACGGCGGGCGGCGCCTACCAACCAAAACAGCAGCACCACGCCGGCGTAAGAAATGGCATGGCCGACGTTGCCACGGATGATCGCGTCCACCGCGAAGCCGGCGAACAGCGGATAGGCCAGCAGCAGCGCATTCTCCAGCGCCACCAGCGAAAAGGTGCCAGTGAGCTGCCAGGGGTAGGTGCGCAGGATGGCTTTCAGGGTGGCGGCCGCATTCTGCTGGCCGATGCTGCCGGCTGCGACGGCCGGATCGTGTGGGGGCTTCATGGGGACCTGGGCAGATCGAGGATGGGGCAGAGGATCGATGGAGGCATTTCCCCTGATCGCTGCCAGTATCTGCAGTCCTTTGGAGGGAGCATGGAGGAGCGATGGAGATTGCGTGGAGATGCTGGCAGCGTTCAGCGACGGGCGTGCACCGGCCAGGGGAGCTCGACCCGGGCGAGGCTCGGCATCCATCGGCAATCGAGCCCCTGCCATCGGGTATCTTAAGAGCCCTTTTCCCACCTCCCTTCAAGCGCCTACGCATGCATGCGAATCCGATGACTGTTCGAAACAGGCAATGGCTCGGCAGCTTGGTCGTCTCCGCCGCGCTGTTGGCCGCAAGCTGCGCCAGCGAGAAGGCCGCAACGAAGGATCTGGGGGCGGAGATCGATGAGATCGCCGCAGCGCTGATCCAGCAGCCGTTGCTTCATTCGACCTCGATCGGCGTCGTGTACCGGGGCGAGGAATTCGTCCGTCATCGCGGCGACATGGAAACCGGCAAGCCTGGCCCTCCAACCGATGCGACCCTCTACGAGATCGGTTCGTTGAGCAAGACCCTGGCCGGCACCCTGATGGCCAATGCCGTTCTGGAACACAAGGTCAGCCTGGACGACGACGTCCGGCAGTACCTGCAGGGGGACTATCCGAACCTGCAGTACAAGGGCGAGCCCATCCGCATCCGCCATCTGCTGTCGCACACCAGCGGCCTGCCGAACATGCTGCCGGAACGCGCGAACACGGTGTTGGAGGACTTCACCGATCATCGTACGCCCAGCGAACTCAACACCCTCTATGCGCACTACGGCAGGGCTGACTTCTTCAAGGATCTGCACGCCGTCGAGATTGACCGGGCACCCGGCAAGGACTACGCCTACTCCAGTGCCGGAACGGAACTGACAGCGCATATCCTGGAAACCGTCTACAACAGCGACTACGAGTCGCTGTTACGGGGATTCCTTGGCGATTCCGCGGCGATGACTGGTCTCAGAATCAGACTCAGCGACAGCGAAGCGTCCCGGCTTGCGGTCGGCTATCACAGCGACAACCCGATGCCGACCACGCCGATGCCACAGCTGCCGTGGGGCGCCTCCGGGAACGTGAAGGCAACTGTCCCGGAAATGGTGAAGTACCTAAGGTTCCAGCTGGCCAACGGGCCGGTGGTAAAGGAGTCGCATCGCCCTCTGGTCACGTTCGATTCGGAGTTCAGCATCGGCTACTTCTGGAACATCGTTTCCGGTGACCGGCTGAAGGGCGTCTACCATGCGCATCATGGTGGCGTACCGCGGTCGCAGTGCTACATCTACATCGTGCCCAAGTACGATCTTGGCATCTTCATCATCACCAACCAGAGCGGCGACCAGACGGCGCGCGCCATGGAGGCTGCGATCGATGCGCTGGTCGAAAAAATCGCCGCGCGGGAAGCTCTCGCTGGTAATGATGTTTCCCGATAGAGAGGGTGTTTCCCAGCTGTCCGGTGTGGTGCCGAACAGTGTTGGCACCCCAGGCAGGAGCATTGCGCATTGATCACCCGTACGTTGAACAGGATTCTACTGCTCGCAGGCTTGGGGCTTGTCATTGCGCCGAACGCCCCAGCAGCAGAATCGATCCGCAGCACCGTTCCCAGGCAGGATGAAATCGATCAGGCGCTGGCGCTTGTGTCCTGCAAGGCGGATCGCACCGCATTCCGGGCGTTGGCCCATCAATTGCGTGACATCGCAACCCGCGGGAAGCCATCGGGTGGCTGGCAGCCGATCGCCGGCAAGGGTGGGGGTTACAGCAATGCACTGGGCGACATGCCCGGCGTTGTCGCGGAAATGAAGCTTCCAGCACCGGCTCTGGTCTTCGGTCATCCGTCCACGCGGCTGATACTGTCGCGCAGTTCCGTGGTGGCTGTCTTCGATGCAGCCCTTGCTGCAGACCTCACCAAATCGCTTTCCCTCGATGGGCCGGGGACGCAGGGCGAACCCGGAGGAATGCGGGTGGTCCAGTCAGCACCGGAAGCCCAGGGCGATGGCATTGAAGTGATGGCACTGGTGGCCCAGCGCATCGAGGCCGACCCGATGCCGATCGCCGTGGCCGGGTGCCTGTACTTCACCCGGTGAAGTGCGCGACGTTCTCATGGACGGGCCCCTTCCCGGTTTCCGATCTTCGCTCCGGGGCTGTGAACAGAGGGATTCAAGGGCGCGGACCAACCTCGAAATCCTGCGCACGTACGGGCTGTTCGATCCGCAGGAATGCCAGGCTCGCCTTGCGCGGTGAACACTAAACGTCTCGGCGCTCCCCGGTTTCAGACGTGCTTTCCACCCCTTCGTCGGCCACCACGGGAATTGGTCGCGCGTCCATCAGCAGTGTCGATGCGTTTGGCTAGGCTGGATCGATCGACCCCAAGGATGAATGCTTTCGATGAATCGCTGGCTCTTTCTGCTGCTTGCCGCGCTCCCGTTCGCTGCCGGGGCCATCGTCATCCGTGATGATGTCGACGATGGCAGGTACCGCATCGAACGATCTGACTTCCCGGCGCTGGCGGACATGCCAGGAGAGGGGCACGGCGTTCTCATCGCCCCGCGTTGGGTGCTGACCGCAGCGCATGCAGCGCCGATGGAAGGGATGGGAGCAACGATCGCGATCAATGGCAACGCGTATGGCGTTGAACGCGTATTCCTGCATCCCGGCTACCGGAGGATGCCCGAGGCTCTGGGCAGGGAGGCGATGGCAACAGGAAGTCCTTCCCGGATCCATGCCTTCCTGGCGGCCTCGGATGACATCGCGCTGATCAAGCTTGCCGCGCCAGTGACCGATGCCACGCCCGTGGCGCTGTATCGGGGTTCAGCAGAGGTCACGCAGGTCGCCGTCCTGATAGGGAAGGGCGCCACCGGCAACGGTGCGGTTGGCCAGTTGCCGGATGCGCCGCACCGTACATCCCTGCGGCGGGCCCACAACACGATTACCGGCGGCAATCAGCGGTATCTCTGGTACCGGTTCGATCCGCCGCCGCAGGGCCTGCCGCTTGAGGGCGTACTGGGAAGTGGAGACAGCGGTGGTCCGCTTGTGGTCAACGACCACGGCACCTGGCAATTGGTGGGACTGGGGTCCTGGATCACGGCCGTACCCGAGCATGCCCTTGAAGCGGGCTTCTATGGCCAGATGGTCCACAACGTTCGCGTGTCACGCTACGTCGACTGGATCGAGGCCGTCATGCGGCAGGGGGACGATAGCCTGCCGCCCAGTAAAACCGGACACGCCAATGGCTCACTTGGAAATGGACGCCCGTAACAGGTTCGATCGTGAAATCCCCCACAAACTGGTCTGAAGCGGAGCGCGCGCAGATGTGCCGCGCTCAGCGCTCAGCGCCCCGCGCATGTCGCTGAGGTGGCCCGCGGGGCGGGCACCCGCCACACCTGTTCACCTTCCTCGTCATTGCCCACGTAGAACGCGATGCGCCCATCCTCCTCGCGGCGAAGCGTGGGACTGAACGTGATGGTGTCCATTTCGCCGCCCTTGCCGACGAAGCGCATTTCACCGCCGCAGACAAAGTTCGAGCCGGCCTGCTCTCCCAGCGCACCACAGTTCAGTGGTGAGGATTCGACGCGGAACAACGGCTTTACCCGAGGCTGGATGCGCCCTTGGTCAGCCAGCTCGCAGAAGTGGTCGGCGATGGTGTTGCGCATCTCGGCCTGTGAGGGCATCCATGCGGGGCAGCGGGACGCGTCGTCCTGGCAGCTGCTGGCCGGGGCGGTGGAGGCGGGCTGGGTGGACGGTGCTGCGATCGTCCCGGAAAGCGGCAGCAGGGAAGCTGCGATGGCAAGCAACAGGCGAGTGGAGACGGACACGCGTATCTCTGGTCAGTTGAGCCCGGCATCGTAACGCAGCGCGCTGGCCATCACTCTCCTGGCGTCCCCGGCGGCAGGCTGTCATCACGCTCGTACCAGGATGGAAGCTCCAGCGCGTGGCTTTTGAGCATGGCCTGGATGCACGCGTGCGCCTGGCCCCTTTCTGCGTGCTCGCATTGGTCCAGAATCTCCGCAGCCAGCGTTTCAAACTGCGGCCAGAACTGCGCTGGATGGCGCGACCGCGCCAACCAGTGCATCAGCATCTCGGCCAGCGCATCAAGCTGCACCTGTATTTCAGGGCGCACGTTCATCCCGGGGCCGCACCCAGATCAAGCGCGACGCGGTAGTGATGGCCGTCGTCGCGCAGCAGGACGGTGAGGTCCGGCTGCAGCACGTCATCCACGTGCAGCGTGGGCTGGTCCTGCGCAGTGCGGGTCACCACGAACTCGTAGAAGCTGCGGCCGAAGCGGTAGCTCAGTTCGAATGACGGCCAGTGATCGGGCAGGCACGGTGCCAACGAAAGACGATCGCCCTGCCGACGTATGCCCAGCAGCGATTCGACCAGCAGGCGATACATCCAACCGGCCGAGCCGGTGTACCACGTCCAGCCGCCTCGCCCGACATGCGGAGGTACGGCGTAGACGTCGGCTGCCAGCACATAGGGCTCGACGCGGTAGGTCTGGATCGCCTCCGGGTCCAGCGTGTGACTGAGCGGGTTGATCATGCCGGCCAGCTCCCAGGCACGCACCGCATCGCCCTGCTGTGCGAATGCCATGGCCGCCCACACGGCCGCATGGGTGTACTGGCCGCCATTCTCGCGCACGCCCGGTACGTAGCCACGAATGTAGCCGGGGTCTTCCGGGGTCTGGTCGAAGGGCGGATCGAGCAGCTGGATCAGCTTGGCGTCCTTTCGCACCAGGTGCGTGTACAGCGAATCCAGCGCCTGCGAGGCACGTTCAGGCGCGGCGACGCCTGACAGCACCGACCAGCTCTGCGAAATCGAATCGATGCGGCATTCTTCGTTCTGTGACGAGCCCAATGGCGCGCCGTTGTCGAACCAGGCGCGGCGATACCATGCCCCGTCCCAGGCATGCTGTTCCAGGTTCTGGCGCAGGCTTTCGGCCTGCTGTTGGCACCACTCCGCACGCGGTGCATCGCCATGCGCGTTGGCCAGCCCGATGAAGCGGCGGAGCGTGTCATGCAGGAAGAAGCCAAGCCACACGCTTTCACCGCGCTGCTGGTCGCCGACGCGGTTCATGCCGTCGTTCCAATCCCCGCTGCCCATCAGTGGCAGGCCGCGCTCGCCGAGCAAGCGGCAACCGCGCTCGAGCGCGAGCACGCAGTGCGCATACAGCGTGCCGCGCTGCGTCGAAGGCGTGGGCATGTCGTAATACCCTTCCTCTTCGGGTGTCACCGCGCGCCCCTCGATGTAGCCGACCACTTCGTCCAGCACGCTGGCGTCGCCGGTAACCTCCAGGTAGCGGCATGCGCCCTGCGGCAGCCAGAGGTAATCGTCCGAACAGCGGGTGCGCACGCCGCGACCTTGCGGAGGGTGCCACCAGTGCATCACATCGCCTTCGGTGAACTGGTGTGCAGCGCATAGCAGCAGGTGCTCGCGGGTCAGGTCCGGGCGAGCGTGCACGAGGGCGAGTGCATCCTGCAGCTGGTCGCGGAAGCCGAACGCACCGCCTGATTGATAGTAGCCACTGCGCGCCAGGTAGCGGCAGCCCAGCGTCTGGTAGACCAGCCAACCATTGGCCAGTGCGTCCAGCGCCGGGTCTGGCGTGCGCACCTGCACCGTGGCCAGCACGTTGCGCCAGTGGATGCGCACCGCGTCCAGCGCGTCGATGGCCTCATGGGCGCCCTGGCGGCTTCGTGCCAACGCCAGCGTTTCCTTGCGGTTGCGCCCGGCGCCAAGGCGGAACGTCGTTTCGCTGCGGTCGCCTGCAGCCAGCAGCAACGGCACCTGGATCGCCGCGCAGGGATCCAGGCCCGCACCCAGCCGTGAATCCAGGCGCTCGCGACGCAGCGCCGCCGGTGCGTGCAGGCTGCCGTTGCGGCCGATGAACTCCAGTCGGTCACAGGTCCAGCCGCAGCCATCGGCATCGGTGTCGAAGAAGGCCATCCGGCCGCCGAAGTCGGTGCTGTAGGTGTTGCGCGCCAGCAGCGCGCCACTCTGCGGGTCACGTTCGGTGAGTACGTGCATGCGCGACTTCGCGCGCAGGTCACCCATCACCCATTCAACGTAGCCGATGGCCGACAACCGCCGTGGCCGGCCCGACAGGTTGTGCAGCCGCAGGACCGAGAACTTCAGCGGCGCGGCGACGTCGACGAAGACCCACAATTCGCTGGCGATGCCGTCTTCAACATGCTCGTAGACCGTGTAGCCGAAGCCATGGCGCGTACGATACGCGCCGGTGCCACGGCGCGGCAGCGGCATCGGCGACCAGACACGACCGGTGTCCTCGTCGCGCACGTAGAAGGCTTCGCCGCCCGTGTCCGACACCGGATCATTGAGCCAGGGCGTCAGGCGGAATTCGTGTGCATTCTCGAACCATGTGTAGCCCGGTGCACTCTCGCTGACGACGGTGCCCAGGCGGGCGTTGGCGATCACGTTGGCCCATGGCGCCGGCGTCGGCGCGCCTTCGCGTACCACCACGACGTACTCGCGGCCGTCCTCGCTGAAACTGCCGGTGCCGTTGTCGAATCGGCCGGTGCCGCGGTAGGGAAGGAAAGGCCACGGGTCGTCCACTTCTTCGTCGTGCTCGGCGCTCGGCGGCAGTCCGGGCTCCGGGCCCAGGTCGGCAACGATGGGCAGCCCGGGCGTCGCCTCCATCGACAGCGCCAGCTCCTGCTGCAGCGCTTGCGGCACCAGGGCCGGGATCCGTCGCGGAGGCAACGGCTGACGCCCCACCTGCGCGACCAACGTACCGTCTTCGTCGCTGATGACCGCCCGTGCCACCGCCTGCAACAGAATGCGGTCCTCGTGGGTCATGTTCTGCACCGGCCGCACGAAAATGCCGCCGGGGCGGTCGAGCAGGCCGGTCTCCGAACTGGCGGCCACCATCCCCAGAATCTGGTCCTGCAGCTCCTGCCGATAGCCGGCCTTGCTGTCGTTCCAGATGACCAGGTCGGTGTTGAGGCCCTTCTGGCGCCAGTAGGCATGCGCCTGCACCAGTTGCCGGACCAGTTCCACGTTGTCCGCGTCGGTGACCTTCAGCAGCACGATGGGCAGGTCACCGGAGATGGCATGGCCCCACAGCCCGGATTGTCCTCGCTGGTTCTGCTGCAGGACACCTGCACCGGCGCGCAGCAGCGGACCGGCATACAGCACGTGGCTGGCCAGGCGCTCGTACAGCGAGGCCTCGGCCTGGCTTGCGTTGATCTGCCGGCGCACCACCTGGCTGTGCGTCCAGGCCAGGTCGAAGACGCGGTCGGCCAGGCGGCGATCACGGTATTTGTCCACCAGTGCTTCGCAACCGCCGCGACTGGCGCCGATGCCATACACCATGTCCAGCTGTACGGTCTGCTCGGGCTCAAGCACCACGCGGACGCGGATGGCCACGATCGGGTCCAGCACCGAGCCATCGGTGCCGGACAGGTCGGCATCGGTGGTCAATGCCTGCGGCGTCCGCGGCGTGTTGCCACGGCCCAGGAAGCGCGCACGGTCGGTTTCATAGGAGATCGCCACCACCTCCGCATCGTGCACCGCCACCAGATGGAACATCCACGGCGGCACCTCGTCGTGCGAACGTGGCCGGCGCGTGCACAGCACCGCCTGCTTTGCGGCCAGGATCTCGCTCTGCACGAAGAGGTTGCTGAAGGCCGGGTGCGCATCGTCGGCCGCGGCGGGTGCCAGCACCACTTCGGCATAGGTGGTGATCTCCACCGTGCGCGGGCGACGGCTGCGGTTGGTCAGGCGCAGGCGCCTGAGCTCGATGTCGTCCTCGGCGGAGATGGCGACCTGCAGGTGGCTCTCGCAGCCGCGGCGCACACCGCGGAATTCCGCCTTGGCGTCAGAGAAGATCGCCTCGTAATTGTCCACTGCCACGCAGGTGGGCTGGTAGGCGGCAGACCAGAACTCGCCGCTGTCCACGTCGCGCAGATAGCAGAACGTGCCCCATGCATCGGTGGTACCGTCCTCGCGCCAGCGGGTAAGCGACAGGTCGCCGTGGCGGCTGTAGCCGCCGCCGGCATGGGTCAGCATGCCGTGGTAGCGACCGTTGGACAGCAGCTGCACTTCCGGGCGCGGGCCACCCGGGTCGCGCAGGACGCGCAGGGACGTCTCGTGCTCGGCCAGTGCCGAGTGCTCGCCAAGCGCTTCGACCTCATGGGGATGGAACACGCCCACGCGCGGGATACGTTCCTGCAGCAGCAGCAAGGTCGCCTGGAACTCGACATCGGCAAGGAAGCGGCGCTGCATCGGCTGGTCGCGCAACAGGTAATCCAGCGACAGCAGGCCCATGCCCTGATGGTGGGCCATGAACGAACGCAACAGGACGTGATCCTGTCCCGGCGGCACCCGGGTGGGCGTGTAGTCGATCGCCTCGTACATGCCGAAACGCCCGCAGAAGCCCAGTTCTTGCAGCGCCTGGAGGTTCTGGCAGGCCGCTTCCGGCGCCACCATCAGTGCCATCATGCTGGCATAGGGCGCGATGACCCGATCCTGCCCAAGGCCGCGTTTGAGCCCCAATCCGGGCACGCCGAACGCCCGGTACTGGTAGTTCAGGCGGGCATCGACGGCGTTGTAGCCGGACTCGGATACGCCCCATGGCAGGTTCAGCGTACGGCCGTAGACGATCTGTGCCTCGACCGCGTGCCGTGCGGTCTGGTCCAGCAACGTGTCCGGATAGCTGGGCATCACCAGCTGCGGCATGAGGTACTCGAACATCGAGCCACTCCATGACAGCAGTGTCGGCGTGCCGTTGACCTCGGTGAGCATGCGGCCGAGCGCAAACCAGCTTTCCTGTGCCAGCTGGCCCTGCGCAATGGCAACGAACGCGCCCAGCCGCGCTTCGGAAGCCAGCAGGTCGTAGAAGCTGTTGTCGAGGCGGTGGTCGTCTACGTTGTAGCCGATCGAAAGCAGGTTGCGGGTACGGTAGAACAGGAACCCGTATTCCATCAGCGAGAACTGCCCGGCGCGGTGCGCCAGGTCCTGCAGCTGCTCGATGCGCGCGCGCGCGTCCGCGCCGGCCGTACCGGGCAGGGCGGCCAACTGACGCAGGCTTGGCACCGGTGCATCGACGGCCGCGCTGGCATCGGCAGGGATATCGGCAAGCGAGGCGTGGGCGGCATGGCATTCGGCGGCGAACAGGGCCGGCCAATGCAGCTCACCGTCCTCGGGCGAGGCCGGTGCCGGCCATTGCAGCAGCACGGCGTCGGCCAGACCGGCCAGTTCCTGCAGACGGGCCAGCGACTGCGCCGTCCCGACGGGGCGGTCGACACGCGTAGACGCCAGACGCTGGCGAAGATGATTGAGCGCCTCGACCAGCGACGCATCGTCGGCGCGATGACGCTGCCGCTCCTCTTCCAGCACACCCAGCGTATCGGCCAGGCCATCGAACGTGTGCGGCGCCAGCACCGGCGCGTCCACCAGCGCGAGCAGGCCTTGGCGCAGGGTAAGCAGGTGGCCGGCAAGGTTGCCGCTGTCGACGGTGGAGACGTAGCGCGGCGGCAGCGGCGACAGGGTTTCGGTGTCGTACCAGTTCAGGAAGTGGCCGCGATGGCGCGGCAGCTGGTCCAGCGTATCGAACGTGCGGGTGGTACGTTCAGCCACCGCGCCCTGCTGCAGATAGCCGAAATCCCACGCAGACAGATTGGCCAGCAGGGACAGGCCGATGTTGGTCGGCGAGGTGCGTCGCGCGACCACCAGCGCCGGATGCTCCTGGATGTTGTCCGGCGGCAGCCAATGATCCTGCTCGCGCACCCAGGCCTGAAAGAAGGACCAGGTGCGCCGCGCCAGCCGGCCCAGGAACGCCCGTTGCGTGACCGACAACTCGGCCACGCTTGCCGCCGGCGGGCGACCCAGCCACGCCATCAATGCCGGCGCAAAGGTCCACGCCAACAACAAGGGCAGGGCGATCGCCAGTGCCTGCGGACGCACGCCGGCCACCACAGCCACCAGCGCGAGCGCCAGCAGCGAGGCCGGCGCCATCACCCGCCATTCCGCGCCACGGTCGCTGCCAAGGCGGCGCTCGACTTCGCTGGACGGGTTCCATTGCAGCAGGTGACGGCGCGTGACGGCCATGCGCCAGAGCGTGCGCAGCACGGCGTCACTGGCCAGCAGTGCTTCGTAGGGCAGGCACGCTATCTGGGTGGACGCGCGCAGCAACGACTGCAACGTACCGCGCCCGACCTTGATGTAATGCGCTTCCAGCGGGGTGTCTTCCGGAACGCTCAGGCCATCACGCAGCATGCCTATCAGCGGCGGCGCGAACCACAGCGCCAGCACCCACGCGGTCCACGCGGCAGGGTTGCGCGCGTACAGCCAACCGGCAAGCAACAACGCTAGGGCAGCGATCGGCACCACGCTCCGGCGCAGGTTGTCCAGCAACTTGCCGCGCGAGAGCAGGCTGAGCCGGTTGCGCTCCCAACCCGGGCCCGGGCGCGGTGTCCACGGCAACAACCACGGCAGCAGCTGCCAGTCGCCACGGATCCAGCGCGCACGGCGCTTGGCGTCGGCGGCGTAGCGCTCGGGATAGTCCTCGTACAGGCGCACATCACTGACCAGGCCTGCGCGTGCATAGCAGCCTTCCAGCAGATCGTGACTGAGGATGCGGTTCTCGGGCAGGCGGCCCTCCAGCGCATGCTCGAAGGCGTCGACGTCATAGATGCCCTTGCCCACGAACGAGCCTTCGTCGAACAGGTCCTGGTAGACGTCGGAAACCATGCGCGTGTACGGATCGATGCCGGGCTCGCTGCCGAACATCCTGGCAAAACGCGAGGTGCGGCGCCTGCCCAGGCTGGTGCCGACGCTGGGCTGCAGGATGCCGTAGCCCTCCACCACGCGTTGCAGCTGCGGATCGAAGCGCGGGCGGTTGAGCGGGTGCGCCAAGGTGGCGACGAACGCGCGTGCCGCATCGCGCGGAAGCTGCGTGTCCGAGTCCAGCGTGATGACGTAACGGACGCCGATCAGGGCCGCCGCGTCTCCGACGATGCGCATGAACGCCGCTGCATCGCCTTGGCGGAGCAGGGCATTGAGCGCGGCCAGCTTGCCGCGCTTGCGCTCGTGGCCCATCCACACACCTTCGCCCGGGTTCCATTGCCTGGGCCGGTGCAGCAGGTAGAAGCGGTCGCCGCGCTCGGGCGCGTAACGATGGTTCAATTCCTCGATCCGTGCCACGGCGTGCGCAAGCAGGGCGTCGTCCTTCGGCGCCTGTGCTGCTGGCGCGTCGAGAAAATCCGTCAACAACACGAAGCGCAGCTGGGGATCGCGGTTGGCCAGGAAACGCACCTCCAGCGCTTCGACCAGAACGTCGATGCCGTCGACGCTGGACAGCATCGAGGGGACCGCGACCACGGTGGCGCACGCGGCAGGAATGCCTTCGCTGAAATCGAGCTTGGGAAGCGGCCTCGGGGCGACCAGCACCGTCGCGGTCCAGTTCACCAGCACGATGCCGAGTTCGCTGAACACCAGCAGCCCGAGCAGCGCGGCCAGCCAGACAGGTACCGAGCCGCTGCCGGTTGCCAGCAGGCCGCTGGTGGCCAGCACCGCCAGCAGGCCGATCGGCAGCAGGTACAGCGCAAGCGGCACGCGATGCGCCAGTCGCCGTGCCTTGCGGTGGCGCGGTGCTGCCTCGGCCACCGCCGCTACAGTGGTCTGCATGCCTTCGCCGACCAGCCAGTAGCCCACGTGCGTGCGTGGGCCGTCCGCCGGCGTAGCCGCCCGTGCCAGGTCCAGCGCGATGGTCGCAACGCGCTCCTCGGCGATGCGGCTGCCGCGGGCAATCTTCTCCACCACGTGGCGGTAGGCATCGCGGGTGCCGAAATCCATCTGCGCATAGACGGCCATGGGGTCTTCCCGCAGCCGCTGCTCGACCACACTCATGTCTTCGACAAAGGTGCGCCAATCCATGGTGGAGAGGAAACGCAGGCTGCCGATGCTGTTGCCGATGGAGACCTGGTCGGCCGCCTGCTGTTGCCCCTCGGCGGCAACCAGTTCATCGATGCGCTGCCCGGCCGCTGCCGCCCACTGTTCCAGCCACGCGATGGGCATGGCCCACGCGCCGCCGCGCCCCTGCAGCGAGCGCGTCAGCTCGGCGATGAACGCGCCGGTCAGCGGCGGCGCGGATCGCGCCATGTCGGCAACCACCAGGACCACGTCAGTAGGGGTGTCGGACGCCGCGCGATTGAGCTGGTCGGCCCACTGCGCAGCCAGGCGGCGGTCGGTCCCATCGCGCATCACCCGCGCGGCCATGCGCCGCAGGTTCTCCAGCAGCGCCAGGCGCAGCATGATCGGAACGGCCCACAGTTCGCCCAGGCTCAGCGGCGCGAGCGACTGGTACGAGGCGATGAAGCGGCCCAGCGTATCGGCGTCAATGCGGCCATCACCGTGCGCGATCGCCTGCATCGACAGCTCATACACCCGTGGCAACCCGGCCGATGGGCCGGAGGCAAGTGAAGGAAGCTGGCGGCTGTAGCCGCGCGGCAGGTGGCGTCGCGCGGTCTGGATCTGTTCTTCGACCAGGTAGTAGTTGTCGAGCAGCCATTCCCCCGCCGGGGTGACCGGCCGCTGTTCGCGCACCACGCTGCTCAGCAGCGTGTTGGCGTCTTCCAGCACGCGCTCGTTGGCCTGCAGCCGTTCGAGCAGGCGCTCCGGGCTGGGCCGCAACCGCACGCGATGCTGTCGCGCAAGTGCGCGGCCGTACTCCTCCATCTGTTCAACGTTGTACAGCGCGGCACGCAGTGGGCCCTCGGTGGCCTCGATGGCCGGGGCCGATGCCTGGTGCTCACGCCAGCGCCAACGCACACGACGACGCAGGCGCAGCCAGCGGCCAAAAAGACGACGAAGGTGGGGCATAGGTTACCGATGGGGGCAGGGCGCGTCCTGCATGGTTGCATTGCAGGGGCCGTGGTAACTGTGAAGGCCGGGCCCGGTTGGCGTGGTCGCCGCTCAATGCGGTCTGATCCTGAGGCGACCCGCAGTCAGCAAGGCAAGGGTAGTGCCGGCCGCTGGCCGGCAACGCGCCATCCATCGCGCTCCTCGACTACGATGGATGCCGAGCCTGCTCGGCGCACTTCTTTCTATGTCGAGGCCAAGGCGCGCCCGCGCCGGGTCGTGCCAGGAGAGTGCCCGATGACGCGCTTATAGGCGCGACTGAAAGCGGCCTGCGACGCGTAGCCGAGGCGCTCTGCCACTACCTCGATCGGTAGGCTCTGGTGGGTCAGCCATTGACTTGCCAATTGCATCCGCAGCTCAGTCACGTATCGCAGGGGTGCGGTTCCAATAACGGTCTGGAACCGATCTGCAAAGACAGAGCGTGAGATGTTGGATTCTGCGGCCAGCGCTTCGACGGTCCAGTCACGCCCGGGGTCTCTGTGCAGGGCAAGCAACGACAGCGATAGACGCGGGTCGCGCATGGCCATGACCAGGCCGGATGCGCCGTCGCAACCGCGCTCGACCCAGTCACGAACGATCATGGCGGCCACTGCATCCGCCAGCCGGGAGAGTATTCCTGCATATCCGATACGTCCGGAGCAGACCTCGCGCTTCATCGCGTCGACCATGGGCAACAGCCCAGGGAACTGCGTGCCGTTGCCATCGGCCAACATCACCGCCGGCATCACCTTGCTCAACCCTTGCATGCCGCCCAGATCGAACACCATGCAGCCGTGGAAGAGCACTGCGCTCGGCACGGCATGCGTGCTCGGGCATGTGTCTATGCCGCTCACCGCGTCACCCAGCGGGGCTGCGTCTATCGTTTCCAGGCACTGGACGGGGTGGTCGTCGCCCGACAGCAACGCGTGTCCTTCTCCGCGGGGAAGAAGCACGACATCCCCGGCAGACAGGCGGTGTTGGCTGCCGTCCGCGCCACGAAGAATGGCAGTGCCCACTGCCAGGTAATGGAAGTAGGCATGGCCTGGCTTCGGAGAAAATCCAAGCCCAAAGGTCGGCCCGGTCTGAATGCGTCGGTATTGAACGCCATGCAGCCGCATGCCGGTCAGCAGCTCGCTGATCAGGTCGGTGGGCTGGGATGGAGCGTGGCTCATGAGACGACCCGGGGTTTCGATCAAAAATACAGGTCAGGCAATCATAGATCATCCGGATGTAGCTCCCTAGACTCTCGGCTGCACGATTGCACTGGGATCTTTGATGAGTAATGACGTAGCTGATGCCGCAGACGCACCTGATTCTGTGGCCTGGAGTAGCGGGGAATCTTCTTCGTCGGCATGGGTAGCGGTGTTTTCGCTGGCCATGGGTGTCTTCGGGCTGCTCACGGCCGAATATCTGCCTGCCAGCCTGTTGACGCCGATGGCGGCGGACCTGGCGGTGTCGGAGGCGCTGGCTGGTCAAGCAGTGACGGTCACCGCTGTAGTGGCCCTGTTCGCTGGCCTGCTGGTGCCGCGGCTGACCCGTTCGATAGACCGGCGCCTGGTGCTGTTGAGTTTCACGGGTCTGATGATCCTCTCCAACGCCCTGGTGGCATTGTCGTCCAGCATGGGCGTCCTGCTGGTGATGCGCGTCCTTCTGGGCATCGCGCTGGGCGGTTTCTGGAGCATGGCAGCGGCCGTGGCCATGCGGTTGGTGCCGCCGCAGCGCGTGCCTCGCGCGCTTTCCATCATCTTCAGCGGCATTGCGGTCGGCACCGTGGTCTCCGTTCCTTTGGGGAGCTACCTGGGAGGTCTGCTGGGCTGGCGCAGCGCCTTCTGGGCTGCGACGGCGGTAGGTGGACTCACGTTTGCGTTCCAGTGGTTCACGCTGCCCCGAATGGCCCCGCGCAAGGCGGCAGTCCCAGACTCGGTGGTGGGGCTCCTGCGCCGGCCAGGCGTTGCGGTCGGCATGCTGGGCTGCGTTCTGGCGCACACCGGTCAGTACTCGCTCTTTACGTACATCCGCCCAACGCTGGAGAGCCTGGGGCAGATGAGCGCGGATGGCCTGGCGCTGATTCTGCTGGGATTCGGTGTGGCGAATTTCGTTGGCACCCTGCTGGCCGGCTGGCTCATGGAGCGCAGCTTGAAAGTCACGTTGGTGATCATGCCCGCCTTGGTTGGCGCAGCCGCGCTGGGCATGCTCCTGTTGCCGGTGGGCGTTGGCGGGCTGTCGGTCCTGGTCGCGCTCTGGGGCCTGGCCTTTGGTGGCGTGCCCGTTGCCTGGTCGAGCTGGGTTGCACGTGCGGTGCCCGACCAGGCCGAGAGTGCCGGCGGGATGGTGGTCGCTGCTGTGCAGTCTTCCATCGCTGCGGGTGCCGCTTTGGGCGGCCTGGTGTTCAGGTTCGGGGGCATTGTTGCCGTGCTCACCGTTGCTGCGGCGGTGATGCTCATCGCGAGCCTGCTCATTGCGTTCCGTGTCAGGGTGAGTTCGGCGACCTTGTCGGCCGGTCCGGCGTTTCACATCTAGCCGTCACCTGTCCTGAGCGTCCTACTGGGTATCAAGCCGGTAATCGACCGGGCATTTTCGTGCGCTGAAGTGCCTGAGGCGTTCAGCCGGCGCGGGCAATGCGGGCCGCGCTGATCTTGTCGGCCCTGGTGTCGCCCCGGACCTCAGGCATCTCGCCTCAGCCAGGCCACCAGCGCCGAAAATGCCGGCGAGGGCTGCCGACGGTTCGGGTAATACAGGTGATAACCGGGGAAAGGCAAGCACCACTTGTCCAGCACGGCAACCAGCCGCCCCTCGGCAATGTGGTCGGCAACCATCGGCTCGGGCGCATACGCCAGGCCCAGTCCATCCAGTGCGGCATTGATGACGTGGATCATGCTGTTGAACACCAGTGGCCCATCACCGCGCACGGTGAATTCCTTGCCCTTCTCTTCGAACTCCCATGCATAGATGGCGCCGTTCGGGCGATGCCGGATGTGCACGCAGCGATGTTGCGTGATATCGGCAGGCTTCCTTGGCTTGGCGTGCCTCTCGAAGTAGTGGGGGGATCCAACCACCACCAGGCGCCAATCCGGTCCGACCCTGACCGCGATCATGTCCTTGCTGAGCGCCTCACCCAGCCGGATGCCGGCGTCGAAGCGCTGTTCAACCACATTGGTGAAGCCGTAATCGACGTAGAACTCAAGTGTGATGTCCGGATACTCGGCGAGGAACCCGGCAAGGCGAGGGCGGACGATGGTCTCCATGGAATCGTCCGTACAGGAGATACGAAGAGTTCCGGCCGGGCGGTCGCGCGGATCCCCCAGTGCCTCGACGCTGGCGACGATGGCCTCGAAATGCGGTGCAATGGAGCGCATCAGGCGCTCGCCCGCCTCGGTCAGGGAGACGTTGCGCGTGGTCCGGGCCAGCAGGCGGATCCCCAGGCGCTCTTCCAGCAGCCGCATGGAATGGCTGAGCGCTGAGGGCGTAACACCGAGGCGTACAGCTGCCCTGGTGAAGCTCTGCTCCTGTGCCACCACCAGGAAGGCTTGCAGATCATTGGTCTTCAGGCCGTTCATGGGCCAATTGTGAGCGCAACTCAATAATGCATCAACTTTCAGCTGGCTTATCGCGGTAGCGGGCGGCGCCTATCGTGGCGACCTGAGTCCCCACTGAGGCCGTCCGCACATGAAACCCACCACGCTGCTGCTGGCACTGATCGCCAGCCATTTCGTTCCGCAGTCGGCCTTGTCCGCTGAGGCGCCGGCGGCCACACGAACCGCCGGCGCCGACAATTTCTACAGAAGCGCCAGCGTAAAAGGCGAGCGCGTCAGCTTCCGCAACCAGTACCAGATGGAAGTGGTCGGGACGCTGTACCGGCCTCAGGCCCTGACGCATGGCGGCCGCGCACCCGCCGTGGTGGTCGGACACCCGATGGGCGCGGTGAAGGAGCAGAGCTCACAGCTGTATGCGCAGAAGCTGGCTGAGCAGGGTTTCGTTACGTTGGCGATCGATCTTTCCTTCTGGGGAGAGAGCGCGGGTACCCCGCGGCACCTGGTGTCGCCTGAAATCTATTCGGACGACGTCAGCGCGGCGGTTGACTTCCTGAGCACGCAGTCGTTCGTGGATCCGCAGCGGATTGGTGGCCTGGGTATCTGTGGCAGTGGCAGTTTCGTGATCAGCGCAGCCAAGATCGACCCGCGCATCAAGGCAATCGCTACGGTCAGCATGTATGACATGGGGGCCGCCGCGCGCCAAGGTCTGAACCACGCGCAATCGCTGGAGCAGCGCAGGCAGATGATCAAGGCTGCAACGGACCAGCGTCTGGTCGAGTTCAACGGCGGACCGGCAGTCCATGTACCTGGCACCGTGAACAAGCTCGAGGCCGATACGTCCGAAGTGCAGCGCGAGTTCTTTGATTTCTACCGCACGTCGCGTGGCGCTTACACTGCCGAAGGCGAGCGCAGCGACTTGACCACCCAGCCGCTGTTCAGCAGCTTGGTCAAGTTCGTCAATTTCTACCCCTTCAACGATATCGAGACCATCTCGCCCAGGCCGATGCTGTTCATCTCTGGCGACCACGCCCACTCGCGTGAGTTCAGCGAGGACGCGTACCGCAGGGCAGGGCAGCCGAAGGAGCTCTACTGGGTGAAGGATGCCGGTCATGTAGACCTGTATGACCGCACCGACCTGATTCCCTTCGCAAGGTTGGCGACGTTCTTCCAGCGAGGCCTGGCTGGGAAATGAGCAGCAACGACGCGACGGCCGACCGGGCCAACTGGGGCGGGGTGCTGGCAATGACGCTGTGCGTGTTCGCACTGATCGCCTCTGAATTCATGCCGGTGAGCCTGCTTACGCCCTTGGCGGCTGACCTTGGCGTGAGCGAAGGGCTGGCCGGGTATGGGATTGCCATCTCTGGTGCCTTCGCCGTGCTGACCAGCCTGTCGATCTCCCGCTTGGCCGGGAGCATCAACCGGAAGACAGTGCTGCTGACGCTCACCGCATTGATGGCGGCATCCGGCGTGGTGGTGGCATTGGCTCCCAGCTACCCGATCTACATGATGGGCCGGGCATTGATCGGCGTGGTGATCGGCGGCTTCTGGTCGTTGTCTGCGGCCACGGCCATGCGGCTGGTGCCAGCAGCGCAGGTGCCGCGAGCACTGGCGATCTTCAATGGCGGCAACGCGCTGGCAACGGTAGTGGCTGCCCCCTTGGGCAGCTACCTTGGCGGCGTGATCGGATGGCGTGGGGCATTCCTGTGCCTCCTGCCTGTGGCCGCCATCGCGCTGGCATGGCAGTGGCTGTGTCTTCCTTCCATGGCCGCAGAACGACGGCAATCCCGGGGCGGGGTGCTGGCCCTGTTGCGGCGGCGGGTGGTGATGTTGGGAATGGCGGCGTGCGGCATCTTCTTCATGGGGCAGTTTGCCTTGTTCACCTATGTGCGCCCGTTCCTGGAAAAGGTCACGGGTGCAGGGGAATCCGCCGTTCCGCTGGTGCTGCTGGCCATTGGTGCAAGCGGCGTTGTCGGCACGCTCGCGATCGGGGCATTCATCAGGCGTGGTCTTTATCGCACACTGGTGGCCGTCCCGATCCTGATGGCGGTGATTGCCGCGGCGCTCGTGGCGCTGGGGCCTCAACTCTGGCCGACGGCCGCACTGTTTTCGGTATGGGGTCTGCTGGCCACGGCTGCGCCGGTGGGTTGGTGGAGCTGGCTGGCGCGCACGTTCACCAACAACGCTGAAGCGGGCGGCGGGCTGATGGTAGCGGTGGTGCAGTGCTCGATCGCGCTGGGTTCCAGCCTTGGCGGCGTGCTGCTGGACAGTGTTGGTTTCGCCTGCACATTCCTGGCCAGTGCGGGCTTGCTGCTGTTCGCGGCATTGCTCGCCTATGTCACGGCCGCCGATGCTGCGTCCGCATCCGGCTCGGCGGTCGCCGTAGAGGCATGAGGCTGATGAGGCGCGCGACGAGGATCATTGGGCAGCTGCTTTCGCTTTGCCTTGCCTTCGCGGCGGTGTCCGCATGCTCTGCCGAGCAGAAGCATCACACCGTCGCGCCCATGAAAAACGCATCCAACCCGGAGGTGCCCTCAGTGAAGGTTCGACTGATCATCAACAGCCAGACGTTGTCGGCCACGCTGGAGGACAGCGTCCCTGCACGCGAATTCGCCGCACAGTTGCCGATTACGCTGCAGCTTGAGGACCATGCAGCTACGGAGAAGATCGCGCAGCTCCCGTACGGTCTCAGCATCGCCGGCGAACCGGATGGGTTCACGCCAGTGGCCGGCGATATCGCCTTCTACGCGCCGTGGGGAAATCTGGCGCTCTTCCACAGGCCGTTCCGTTACTCGAAGGGTTTGGTGCGGTTGGGCCGCATCCAGGGGGACTTACAGGCGCTTCGCGCGGAGGGACCGGTGGAAGCGCGGATCGAGTTCGAGTAGACGTCTGGCTACGTCCCCTGCACACGAAGGAGTAGCTATGAACAGCAAGTACAGCCGGTTCTCTGTCACCGGGCTGGATGCCCACCAGCAAGCCATCATTCCAATCAGCGCCTGCGCAGCGGCGGGCAACATGAGTGCCCTTGATCAGGCGTTGAATCAAGGTCTGGACGCGGGGCTGAGCGTGGCAGTGGTGCGCGAGATCCTCGTGCAGGTCTATGCCTATGCAGGTTTCCCACGGAGCCTGAACGCGTTGAGCGAACTGATGAGGGTGGCGCAGGCACGCAGGCAGCGGGGCATCCAGGATGAAGCTGGCCGCGAGCCGGGCAGGCCGATCCCCAAAGGAGACGCACTGCTCGCCGCAGGCACGGCCAATCAGACCAGGCTGGCTGGCGGCCCGGTCTCAGGGCCTTTGTTCGATTTCGCACCCCAGGCAAATGAGTACCTGCGTACGCATCTGTTTGGCGACATCTTCGAGCGCGACAACCTTGATTGGCAAATCCGCGAGTTGGCCACGGTCAGCATGCTGGCTGCCATGTCCGGGGTGGAGCCGCAGTTGCAGTCTCACATTGGCATCAGCATGAACATAGGGCTGCGCCCAGAGCAGCTGTACGCGCTGGCTGCTGTTCTCGAAGCGCGCTTCGGCCTGGAGGCCGCGGAGCGTGTTCGTGTCGGTATTCAATGCCAGCTGGACGTTCGGCACGAATGATGTTCAGACGGGAGATTCCGTCGCATGGCTCGCGCATTGGAGGATTGAATGAAAAATTGGAGGATTGAATGAAAAAGATGATCATCGGCACGTTGATCAGCATGCTGGCAGGACCCTTCAGTGTTGGAGCGCAGGAGGTACAGATGACAAGGCTCTCGAAGATCACCGTCAATGCAGACCATCTGCCCGCCTATCGAGACGCCTTGGCTGAGGAGGTTCGCGCTTCAATGAAGCTGGAGCCCGGCGTGCTGTCGTTGTATGCGGTCTTTGACAAGGAAGATCCGACCCGGCTGACAATCCTTGAAATCTATGCGAGCCGACAGGCTTACGAACAGCATGTGAAGAGCTCGCATTTCCTCAAGTACAAAAGCGGGACGCTGCACATGGTCAAGTCACTGGAACTGGTTGATGTTGATCCTCTTCTGCCGGAGTTGAAGATCAAATAGCCGCCGGGTGGCTGGTGGACCGAAAGACTCCCCGGGAACATTGAGTCGATGCCTCAAGGCCATCCGGCTTTCGCCATGGCCCGACCAGGCATTCAGCGCACGCTCGATTTCAGTCCAAACAGGGGCCGCAGCCAGCGGGAACGTCGGATCAGCAGTTCGTGCAGCAGCAGGCAACCGCCTACCGTGCCGAGCAGCACCAGCGCCGGCTCCATCCAGGGCCCAAGCTGCATCGGCTTCAGCCAGAACAACACGGCGATCATCAGGCTCTGATGCAGGACATACCAAGGATAGATGGCCTCCGTGCAGTACGGCAGCCAAGGGAAGGGGCGATCCAGACAGTGCTTGCCCCAGCCGAGCAGGGTCAGCAGCATTCCCCACGAGTACACCACCTCGCAGTACTGCGACTGCAGGCGCCAGAAAGGTTCCGGCCACTGGCGCAGTGGCGATGCCGGAGGCAACCAGCGCCCCAGCGCTTCCAGGAACAGGTACCACGCAACAGCACCCAGTACCGTGGCCAGTGTTGCCCAGCGAAGCGCCTCGACCCGTTCCCAGAAGCGCGGCTCACGGCCGAGCAGGTAACCGGCAAGGAACACCGTCCCATACTTGGCGTGTTGATGGACATCGTCCACCAGGGTGTTGGTGGCAGGGTAGGACGGGGCGAGCCACACCAGCCACAGCAGCAACAGCAGCGCCGGAAGCCCGGTCAGCATCCAGCCCGGGGCGTTGGCAAACCGCCGGCTGGCCGATCGCAATGGCGCCGAATCCAGCACCGGCAGGGCGATGGCCAGAATCGTCGTATACACCCAGAGATAGGCCAGGTACCACAGATGGTTCCAGGTGATGCCGAAGCGATCACCGGCGAAACTGCCTTCCGGCCATGGGCGCACCTGCCAGTAGCGCAGCAGGAATTCCCAGAATCCGGGCGCGACCATGCCTCTGCTCACACCCTCGCAGTACGGCTGGATGGGCACGACCACGAACATGCCGAAGGCGAGCGGCAGCAACAGCCTCCCTGTCCGCTTCAGAATGAAGCGACCGCGTTGCAGTCGGTTTCGTGTCAGCGCAATGGCCACCCCGGAAATCAGAAACAACAGTGACATGCGCCAGCCGTTGAGCAGGCGCATGGGCCATTGAAGTGCGTCGGTCGTGAAGCTGCCCTTGAGATGAAAGCCCCATTCGCCCACGTACGCCATGGCGGTGTGGTAGAGGATCAGCAGGGCGAAGGCGATGATGCGAAGAGCATCGATATCGTGGCGGCGCGTCATGATGGTTCTGCTGGAGGCAAGATCGGGCCAATGTGCGGCACGTGGCCGACAGGGCCAGCGGCGAAGGGATGGCCCGTTGACGGAAAGTGACCAATGGCGGGGTTCGTGGGACGGATGGCGCGGCTAGAATTGCCACCTTGTCGCGTTATGCGCCGTTCTGTGTGGCCACCACCCCATGCCTGTCCCTTCCTCCCCACGCTTGCCCCTGGCCTCCCGTCTGCTGATGTGGGCAGGGATCCTGCTGGTGGTGGCCGTGGCCAATGCCGTGGTGGAAGTCATGGACGCACAGCGCCGTGGCGATGTACTTGCGCTGTGGGAGCCGCTGGTCTGGGAGCTGAGCAGCGTCGGTGTGATCCTGGCCTGCCTGCCGATGCTGTGGTGGGGCTGCAGGCGCTGGCCCCTGCACATCGACACCTGGAAGCGGCGCCTGCCGCTGTACCTGCTGGCCAGCGTGGGATGGTCGTTGCTGCATGTGCTGGGCATGATGGCGGTGCGCAAGGTCACCTACCTTGGGCTTGGTACAACGTATGTGGATGGCTCCAGCTGGGCGTCACGGCTGCTGTATGAGTACCTGAAGGACGTGCGGGTCTTCTTCAGCTTCGTGGCGCTGGAGCATTTCCTGAGCTGGTTCGGCCGCCGCCGTCAAGGCGAAGCCCATCTGTTGGCAGCGCCGGAAGATGGCCCGCCAGTCGAGCCTGTTCAACGGCCCCAGAATTTCCTTGTGCGCAAGTTGGGCAAGGAATTCCTGGTGGCCACCGAGGAGGTGGAGTACGCCCAGGCCTCCGGCAACTATGTGAACCTGCGGGTGCGCGGATGTGACTATCCGCTGCGGATGACGATGGCCGCACTTGAGGAGCGCCTTGATCCTTCCGTTTTCCTGCGCTGCCACCGCAGTTGGCTCATCAACCGCCGTCATCTGCGCTCGATCGAACCTGCCGATGGCGGTGAAGCCCTGCTGCACATGGCCGATGGTGCACGGGTGCCGTGCAGTCGCCGCCAGTTGCCAACGCTGCGGCAGGCACTGGGAGGAAGGTGATGGATGAGGCATGACTTCATGCACTGCAGATTGACTACAAATGTAGTCATTGTCTCTGTGTCCATTGAAGGAGCCCGCCATGAGAGCACCTCTGCTTGCCTGCCTGTTCTTCCTGGCGCTGCGCCCGTTTGCGGCCGCAGCCAACACGCCTGATGCCTTGGCAGCGATAGAGCGGAATGCCCGCAACGCGCATTCCGACGCGGTCTACATTGAAAGCGGGCGCGGGGTGCTGCTGCAGATCGCGCCGGCAGCCGGTGAAGACCGCATCCACCTGATGTCGGCGACCAAGTCCGTCGTCGCCCTGGCCATCGGGCTGCTGCTCGATGACGGCAAGCTCGCATCCATCGACGAACCGGTCAGCACGGTGTACCCGGAATGGCGCCAGGGCAGAAAGCGGGACATCACGATCCGGATGTTGATGGACCACACCTCCGGCCTGCAGAACGTGGCCAACGCGGGGGTGGAACTGGAGGGCGCGCCGGATCTGGTGAAGCTGGCGCTGGCGGCCGAGGTGTCCAGCGATCCAGGCACCACCTTCGCCTACAACAACAAGGCGACCAATCTTCTGCCGGACATCGTGCAGCGGCTTGCCGGCAAGCCACTGGATGTCTACCTGGACGAACGGTTGTTCAAGCCGCTTGGCATCACCGGCCATGCATGGATGAAGGACCAGGCCGGGACGCCCATGGGCATGGCCGGGCTGTCGTTGTCGGCGGTTGATCTTGCAGCGATCGGACGATTGATGCTGGGCGGCGGCGTCACCCCGGACGGCAAGCGGTTGCTGAGCGAACGCTCGGTGGCGTTGATGACCGCCGAAAGCGCGCGTTCCCCCGACGTCGGCCTGTTGTGGTGGCGCATCCCCGCATGGGAGCACTACCGATTGAAGGCCGGTGCAGCCACGCTTCTGAGCGCTCGCAGCATGGATCCCGTGATGCTGGACGCGCTGCTGGCCGCCGACGGCCAGGTATTTGACAGCAAGTCAGCGCTGATCAGCTTCCTGGCCGAACGGCTGGGACCGAGCTGGCCACAGCGCTACGCTGCGGAAATCACCGGGCGTGGACTGAAGCTCGGCGACATCTTCGACATCGACCGAGGGCCGGTAGCGGCCTACGCCGCCAACGGCTATCTCGGCCAGCACCTGGTCATTGTTCCCGACAAGGGCGTGGTGGCGGTAAGGCAGATTCAACGGCGGGAGAGCCACAGCGCCCCGCTCGACGATTACGCCGCGTTTCCCATGGATGTACTGCGGCTGGCAGAGACGCTGTGACTGGCCAGTGCGCTAGGGAATGCGGCAGCCCGCGAACACATCCAGTCCCGGCTGGTAGATACCGCTGCTGATGGCGAACAGTCCCAGCAGGGAGTGGAAGAGATTGTCGTGGCTATAGGATCCGGTGCCCGCAGCATGGCGCAGGCAGGCCAGATCAAGGCGGGCATGGGTTGCAAAGCCCGGGGAGAACCACATCACCATCGGCACCTGGGTCTGCTCGCGTGGCGCTATGAAGTAGGGCGTTCCGTGCAGATACAGGCCGCGCTCGCCAAGCGACTCGCCGTGATCGGAGACATAGATCAGTGCAACGTCACGCTGCTCCGAATAGGTCTGCAGCAGGTCGATGGCCTTGCCCAGCAGCCGGTCGGTATAGACCAGCGTATTGTCGTAGGTGTTGGTCAGCGCTTCGTTGCTGCACTTCTGTATCTGGTTGCTGTCGCAGGTAGGGCTGAATGCCCTGGAGTCGGCGGGATAGCGTTCAAAGTAGGTGGGGCCATGGCTGCCCAGCTGGTGCAGCACGATCAGACCATCACCCTGCATGGCCGCGATGCGCGTGTCCAGCTGGTGCAGCAGGATCTCGTCATGGCAGGTGCCGTCCTTGTTCACGCACAATCCAGGCACCTTCAGCGGCGGCATGTCGTCGGTGGGAACGCGGTTGCACACGCCCTTGCAGCCACCGTTGTTGTTGTCGCGCCAGAGCACGCTGGCGCCGGTGCGCTGCAGGACGTCCAGCACGTTCTCCTCCGATGCCGCAGCGACGCCCTCGTACCGCGACCGCGGCATCTGCGAGAACATGCACGGCAGTGACACCGCCGTTGATGTGCCGCAGGATGCAACGTCCCGGAAGCTGATGACGCCGTCCTTGCGTGACAGCTGCGGGTTGGTTGGGCGCGGATAGCCGTTGAGCTGGAAGTTCTTTGCACGTGCCGTCTCGCCGGCCACCAGGATGACCAGGCGCGGGCGCTCGCCGGGCGCGCGCGTGGCGTCTTCGCTGATCGTGCGCAGCGGCTGTGCCTTGGCGCTGTAGCTGCTCCGGAGGTAGCCATAGGTGTGACGAAGGACGTTCATCGGCAGCACCTGCTCGCGGATGTAGCGGTTGTTGCGGAGCAGGGACGAGTACTCCTTATAGAACGCCAGGCTTACCGCTGCCAGCACCATCAGCGTCGCCAGCACGTTCCCCAACCACACCAGCGCCGTCCGCAAAGGACGCCCGCTGTTTCCACTGCGCATGATCAGCAGAACACATGTGGGCAGCGCGCCCAGCAAAAGCACCGTCAACAGCAACGGCAGCGACAGGTAGGAGGTCATTTCAGCTTGGTTGGTCTCCAGTGCGTTCTGCACCATGTCGCGGTCGATCAGTACGTTGTAATGCAGCATGAAGTAGGTGCACGCAGCGCTGACGACAACCAGCAACGCCAGCACCGGTTTGCGCACATAGGGAAGCATGCCGATGGGCGTGAACAGCAGATTGAACAGGCACAGCAGAAGCACCGGAAGGCTGCAGAAGAACAAAGCGCTGCGCAGATCATGGATATCGATGAGAGACCAGAGCGTCTTCCAAAGAGCGATGTTTCCCAGCGTGGTGAAGAACAATGCCGTGCACCAGACAAGCATGATCGGATGTTGCGGGACAGACCTGAAGCATGAACGCACGTGCAGAATCCGCTGAGCCAGAAGTGCGCGCAGTATCTGGACGCGTTCATCAGGAAGTTGTCAGGTTCGTTGCTCATCCCAACAGGACCACGGCCCACACCGTACCGACCATCAGCAGGGCCGTGCTCTGTGCGGCGCTGCCCATGTCCTTGGCGTTCTTGGAAAGTGGATGGTGTTCCAGAGAGATGCGATCCACCACCGCTTCGATGGCCGAGTTGAGCAGCTCCACCAGCAGGCTGATGAAGCAGACCATCAGCATCAGGGCGCGCTCGCTGCGGCTGACGTCCAGCAGGAGCGCGACGGTTGCCAGCGCGCCATGCAGCAACAGCAGCTGCCGGAACGCGGCCTCACCCTTGAATGTTGCGACGAAGCCGTCGCGGGAATGGATCACGGTATGCAGGATGCGGCGCAGCCCGGTCTTGCCGTGCGCGTACTTGCCGTTGCCCTTGGGTTGCCCTGGCTGCATTTCGTACCTGCCTTCATGAAGAGATCCGGCAAGGGTGGAAGGGGCAATGTCAGGAAGCTGTCAGGTATCGGCTGCGGCTGGGCGCATCTGCAGGGTGAAGCAGCAGCCTTGCACCGAGGTATCGACCGTCATCTGCCAGCCAAGATGCTCGACCACGCGCTGCACGATGGACAGGCCCAGACCTTCGCCACTCTGCCGGGCGCTGGTCACGAAGCGCTGGAACTGCTGCGCGTCGATGCTGGACGGCAGTCCCGGGCCGGTATCGGCAACCCGCAGCGTGGTGCCACGCAGTTCCACCCGTACCTCGCCTTCCTCCGTGTACTGGCACGCATTACGCAGCAGGTTCCAGATCACGCTCTGTGCCAGCACGTCATTGGTCAGCAGCTGCTCGTCCTGCGCCGCATCAAGGATGAGGCGCACCGGCTTTCCTGCCAGCCACGGCACGCATCGCGCCATGCATTCCTCGATCACCGGTCGCAGCAGGAGGTTGCTGCGTGGCACCGTCCTGGGGTCGCGGGAAAGCAGCAGCAGGCAGGTCAGCTGGCGCTGCATTTCCTGCGTGGTCCGCACAATGCGCTCGGCACTGGCCAGCAGCCGGCTGTCGGCCGGCAACTGGTGCAGCAGCGTTTCGGCGGCGCCACCGATGATCGCCAGTGGTGTGCGCAGTTCATGGCTGGCGTCGCCGGCGAAGCACTGTTCACGCTGCAGGAACTGCTCAAGTTCGTCGCTGTGCTGGGCAAAGGCGCGCGCCAGAACGCCGATCTCGTCGCGCGCGTCCTGGAAGGGGAAGGGCTTGTGCTTGTTCTGCACGGCATCAGCCAGGCGCGTAATGGGCGCGATGACGTGGGCCGACGTCCGGCGACCAATCCAGAACGCACAGAGCACGCAGGTCAGGATCACCAGCGCAGCAAAGGCGTTGATCAGGTGCTCGAGGTAGGCGTAGTGATCACCGTGCTGCAGCAGGTAGTAGCGCTGTCCGTAGCTTTCGAAGACCCGAAGATGCCATTCGTTCGGTGCGGCTTCACCGTGGTAACCCAGCCCGTACCGGCGCAGCACCTGCGGAACCGTATGCGGATCAAACAGCTGGCTGCCTTCCGGCAGGTCCGGTTGCACGCCTTGCGCCAAGGCCACCTGCAGCCTGCGGACCTCCCGGTCCTGGCTCATCGAAACCACGGAGGCCCTTACGTCGTCATAGTCCACCAGTTCGACCAGTACGATGAAGCCCATTGCACCGGCCATCAGCAACACGAACGCAACGGTGATGCGCGTTCTCAGGGTCAAGCTTTGATAGAGGGACTTCAGCGAGCGGGCATTCATGGGTGGCGACTATTCCGCGTGCGCTGGCGCAGGCATGCCCAGGCGCCAGCCGACACTGTGCACGGTAGCAATGAGTGCAGGGTCGAACGGCCTGTCCACCTGAAGGCGCAGCTCATGGATATGCGTACGTAGTGCGCCGCTCTCCGGCGGCTCGTCGCCCCATATCAGGTACTCCATCTCCTGCTTGCGCACCACCGCCGGCGCGGCCCGCATCAGGCACATCAGCAGCTTGTGCGTGGTCGGTGTCAGGTTGAGGGCCTGGCCCTGGCGCCATGCCTGTGGCGAACGGGTGTCGACCCGAAGGTCCGCCCACGCCAGCACGCTCTGCACCTGCCGGCCCTGGGCACGGCGGACCAGCGCCTTGATGCGCGCGTCCAGCTCCTTCAGGGAAAAGGGCTTGACCAGGTAATCATCCGCACCCAGCGCGAGCCCCTGCACGCGGTCTTCCACCGGATCACGGGCGGTCAGCATCAGGATCGGCACCGGGTTCTGGAACTTCTCGCGGAGTGTCTGGCACAGCGCCATGCCATCAAGGCGGGGCAGCATCAGGTCCAGCAGGATGGCATCGTAATCATGCTGCGTTGCCCTGCGCAGGCCGCTGGCACCATCCCGTGCATCGTCAAGTACGTAGCCCAGTGGCTCGAAGAACGCGTAAAGGTTGGCAACCAGCTCGGGGTTGTCTTCAATGATGAGCAGTCGTGTCATGGGCTACGTGCATCCGTGCATGAGCAGCGGACTTTGGACGATCACCTGTGGTTTGCCAAGTGCGGGGAGGTGCTGCAGGCCATCGCCGGGGCACGGCGACAGGCGCCTGTGATAGCGTGCCAGGATGAAGATCCTTGCCATATCCGGTAGTGCACGCCGGCTGTCCACCAACACCGCATTGCTGAGGGCGCTGGAAGAAATCGCGCCGCCGGATATCGCGCTGACGACCTGCGCCGATCTCGGCGGACTTCCCGTTTTCTCTCCCGACCTTGAAGATCTGCCCTTGCATGACAGCGTCGTGCGCTTCAAGCAATGCATTGAAGCCAGCGATGGCATCCTGATTTCAAGCCCTGAGTACGCAAGAGGCATTCCCGGCGGCCTGAAGAACGCCATGGATTGGCTGGTATCGGGCGACCTTGTGGTTGCAAAACCCATCGCCCTGGTGCACGCCTCCCATCGCGGCGATGACATGCTGGCGTCTCTCCGGCTTGTGCTGTCGACCATCAGTTCCCGCTTCAACGAGGAACTGTTCCTGCGCTTTCCTTTCATGAAGATGGAGCCGGAGGCCATTGCCAGTGCTGTAAGACAACCGGTCAATCGCGCGCCGGCAGAGGCCTTTCTTCAGGAATTCGCCCGCTACTGCGGCCGACCGCAGGGTGATCGCGCATGATCGATAGCGCGGCCTGCTGACAAGGGCGTTCCGGACACGCACCGTGCGTCCGCAAGTTCCGGCCATGCGCTTGCGGCGTCAGCGGGTCACAGGGATGCAGATGGGAATAGCCTGCAGCGTCCACGAACTGCGGCAGCGTCCACAGCTGGCCATTGGGCCCCCAGCGCCTGCAGACGCTGCACATGTCGCCGGCAATGAGGGAGCCCGCCGCAGCAGCTCATCCAGTCGGTGCGCTTGAACCGGGTGCGGCTGATGCTGGAAAGCGGCAGGCTTCCGGTGGAAGAGGTGGCCGCGCAGGTAGGCTTGGGCGATTCTGCGACACTCAGGCGATTGCTGCGCCGCCGATTGGGCCTGACTCCCACCCGGATTCGAGGGTGAGGGTGCCGCATTGCTGAATGCGGGTTTGCGGGCGCCCATCGGGTCCGATCGGGGTGCACGGATTCATTCACAGGCGCTGCCCTATATTCCGGGTCACAACGCCGCATACCGCGGCTGGACCGGGAGCATTCCCATGAAAACCGGACATTTGCTTGGCATTGCCCTGGGCGCTGCAATCACCTTGATGGCCGCCCCCGCCTGGGCCGATCCGCCGCACCATGCACGTGGCAACGGACCGCCGCCCCATGCAGGCGGCCCCCACAACCGCGACGCACCGCCGCCGGGCTGGCAGAAAAAGGCATGGCGCCGCGGCGACCGCTTGCCCTGGGCCGAAGTTGACCGCCGCTACTGGGTGGACGACTACGCGCATTACCGTCTGCGCGACCCCGGTCGCGGTCAGCGGTGGGTGCGGCAGTCGGATACGGAATACCTGCTGGTGGAGATCGCCACCGGCGTGATCATCGACGCCTTGCGTCGCTAGGGATTCCGGCACGGGCCCCCGGGCGGCACGCAGCCGCCGCGGGGGTAATGGCGGCACGACCGCCGGTGACATCGCGCTCTCACCCCGGCAACTCGCACTTCATCTTGCCGTCCACGTAATACGGCTTGGGTACGTTCGGGTTGTCGCTGGTCTTCTCAAAGACCACTTCGAACGACGCTGCGTCGGGCGAGCCCTTGCGATCGGTACACGCGTCGTGGAGTTTTTTCTTGACCGCAGCAATGCCGGCCTCGCGGTTGGCACCGTCGGCGCTGTTGGTCAGGTTCACGGTTTCAGCCAGGGCCAAGGGGCTGAAGGCAGACAGGCAGCCGGCGATCATCAGGGTATGCAGCTTGGTCAAGGGGTGCACCTCGCGGAAGTCCAATGAGGCGGTCAGCATAATGCGGGAGCGTTAACAGCACGTGCCCGGTAGCGGCAGTTGGCTTGGCTGACGTTGTTTGGTACAAGCCAAGCTGTCGAAGATCAGAGAATGGGCGCGAGCCATGTCCGAACCCTATTCGGCCCTGCTCAGGCTGCAGCTGCCGCGCGAGCGTCTTGCACGGTGGTTGGCGGCCCCGGTGCCTGCAGCATCGAGGTGGGATGACTGGCGATCCATCGCCGGCCGGTGGCGCCTGCCCGGCGGCGTCGATCTGGCTGCGTCCAGTGATGCGGAGCTGGGTGAATTCCTCTCCGATTGCACTGCAATGCTGGCCCGGCATGCGGACAATCGCGCCGCGTTGGCCGCCCTGCTGGAATCGGCGCAGGCGGAGAACATCAAGGTTGCGGCCTACGATCGGGCCGGGGCGTACTTCGTTGCAGGGTCACTGACGTATTCCGAGAACCTCTATGATCTGGTCGTGTTTCTGGCGATGGCGCGGGGCGCCGCCGATTTCCTTGAGCCTGGCGAGCACGGCGTGGCACTGGTGCACGACTACCTATGGGCCGAGGACGGTGAGCGGGAGACGGTTGCTGCGGTCCACCTCGCCGGCAAGGGCGATTCGGGCTTCATGACGCCGGCGCAGGCCGGCGAGACCGCTGCGACCTTCGATGCAATGGTCGAGCTCATGCTGGACGGAGCGGACGACCCGCAGTTCACTCCACGCAATCAGTTCGACCGTATCCAGGAGCGCGGCCATGCGGCGCAGATATGACGATAAGCCCGCGCCTCCGCTGCATGTCGCCGGACCGGAATGAAGAGGCTGCTGCCGCATGCGAGTGATGGAGACAGCGTTGTCTGCCGACGTGCTGGCCCTGCTGGAGACCAGCGGCCTGCCTACGGAGGATCTGCGTGCAGGCAGGCCGATCACCTTTCTGGCAGCGTCGTTGAATGGAGAGCTGCTCGGTTGCGTGGGCTATGAATCGAGCCGCGACGTCGTGCTCCTGCGCTCGTTGGCGATCCAGCCGATGTCGCAGGGCAGGGGCCTGGGGCGGCAACTGGTGGTGGAGTTGGAGCGGCATGCCAAGGCGGCGGGTGGCAGGACCGTGTTCCTTCTCACGACCACGGCAGCACCGTTCTTCGAGCAGCTTGGCTATGAGCGCGTCGCGCGCGATGCAGCACCGGGATTCATCGCTGCGTCGACGCAGTTCAGTGAGCTGTGCCCAGGCTCGGCACAGCTGATGATGCGTCGGCTGTAGGCCGGCCGGGACCCGGCGGGTGCTTCAGCCCCCTTGTCCATCGATGTCCGGGGCTTGCCGCGTTGCGATCCGGGATGCCCGGCGTGCAGAGGACAGCTGCGGTGCCGATACCGAGGCGCGCGTGATCAACTGGTGCGCAAGCACGTGGTTGACGGTGACGCGCCTTGAGGACGCGGGGCGGCGCATTTCCCGCAGCAGGATGTCTATCGCGTTGTCCGCCATCTCTGCGACCGGCTGATGGATGGTGGTCAGTTCCGGCCACACCATGGTCGCGGCGGAGGTGTCGTCGAAGCCCACCACCGAAAGATCCCCCGGCACCTGCAGGCCGCGGCGGTGGGCTACTGAAACAACCGCCGATGCCATGTCATCGTTGCTGGCGAAGATCGCACTGGGTGGCGGGCCCTGGGCCAGCAGCCGCTCGGCTGCCTCCAGTCCGGAACGGTAGGTGAAGCAGCCGGGTTGCACGAGCGCGTCGTCGTAGCCGATGCCGGCGTTGGCCAGTGCATCCCGGTAGCCCTGCCAGCGGTGCGCGCTGGCGGTCTGGTTCGGGTCGCCCTTGATATAGCCGATGCGGGTATGCCCGTGGGCGATGAGGTGCGACACCATGTCATGGCTGGCCTGGCGGTCGTCGATGCGCACGCAGGAGATCCTGTCGCTGAAGCGGCTGGAGGCGATGGAGACGACGGGAATGCCCGCGTTGACGAATACCTCGACGATGTCCTTCGATTCACACAGCGGCGGCGGAAGAATCACGCCTGCCACGGTGGTGGCGAGTTGCCGTGCCGCCTCACGACGCGCCGGGGTGCCCAGCTCATCCCAGGCAGCGATGACCAGCTGCGCCGCCGACCGGGTGGACCCGCGCAGCGCGCCGACCAGCAGTTCGCGCAGGTAGCTGGAGCTGGGGTTGGTGTAGATCAGGGCGATGCAGGTGTGCTGCGCCGCAGCCAGGGCGGAGGCAGCAGGGTTGGGCCGGTAGTCCAGCGCCAGTACGCTGCGCAGGACGCGCTCGCGGTTGCCTTCGCGTACCCCGGCATGGCCGTTGATGACGCGTGACACCGTCATGGCGGAAACACCGGCATGGGCAGCGACGTCATCGATGGTGATGGCGCTTGCTTTTCGACGGACCGCTTTATGGCCGTTTTTCAAGGCTGGATTCCTTTGCTGCGCTGCATGATGACAAGCGCGATTGCGGATGAGTAGTCTGCGCCGTGACGCGATGGTAGCGCTACCACTGAGCCGGTGTAAGGCCAGCGGATGCCCCCCCCTTTACCGCGCGGCTGTTCCGGCAAGTCTGAAAGCGAGTTTGAGTCGCAGTGGGTGCAAAGCGCACTGCGATGTTCGGTGTGGAAGACGGGCGTCGCCCGTACGTGCCCCCAGGAGGGGCGGTACATCCATTCGATCGTATGTCAGAGGGGAGAGTCATGAGCGCTGCTACTTTCCGTCGTACCCCAGGCCGGAGGGCTCGTCGATGAGCCGGACGCTGGCGAAGTTCACTTCCAGGGCCATGTTCACCTTTGTCGGTGGCGTCCTGGTCATCAATCCCGCATTCGCACAAGAGGCGTCAACGCCGGCACCCGTCGCCGGGCAGCAGAATCCGCCCAGCCCGACACAGCTGGACACCGTCCAGGTCACCGGCATCCGCAACAGCCTCAGCCAGGCCATGGACATCAAGCGTGATTCGGCCGGCGTGGTGGATGCGATCAGTGCGGAGGACATCGGCAAGTTCCCCGATACCAACCTGGCCGAATCCCTGCAGCGCATCACCGGCATCTCGATCGAGCGCCGTGATGGTGAGGGCGCACAGGTAACGGCGCGTGGTTTCGGCCCTCAGTTCAACATGGTGACGCTCAACGGGCGGCAGATGCCCGGCGCCGATGCGTTCGGTGCGTCGGGGCAGGTCGCCATCGGTGGTGTCGACGGCGGCACCCGTGCCTTCAACTTCGCCCAGCTGGCCGCTGAAGCCATCAATGGCATCGAGGTCTACAAGACCAGCCAGGCCAATGTTCCCAGCGGTGGCATCGGTGCCACCATCAACATCCTGACCTCGCGGCCGTTTGACCACGAGGGCATCGTCGCCAGTGCCGGGGCGAAGGCCGTCTCCGACCGCAGCCAGCCGTTCGGCGACGACCTGACGCCGGAACTGTCCGGCATCTTCAGTTACGCCAATCCCGACAAGACCTTCGGCGTGGGCGTGAGCGCGAGCTACCAGAAACGCAAGGGCGGTTCGGTGCAGGCCACCGACAACTACTGGAACGTGCAGCCGTGGACCGGCACGATGCCGGGCAACCCGAGGGTGGTCAATGCACCGGCGATCGGTGCGCTGTATGCGCGGCCGAACGACCTGCGCTATGCCTTCTCCGAATTCGAGCGTGAGCGCATCAACGGCCAGGCCGTGCTGCAGTTCGCGCCGACCGATGCGGTGACCTTGACCCTGGATTACACCTATTCGACCAACGAGATCACTGAAAATCGTGGCGAGCAGGGCATGTGGCTGCAGAACAGCAACTACACCGACGTCGAATTCGATACCAGCGGTGCGGTTGCCACGCCGATCTACATCCGTGAAATCGCCGGCACCAAGGATTTCGGCCTTGAGCAGCAGCGCAGCATGCAGAAGTACAAGCTGGGTTCGCTCGGCCTGAACGCGGTCTGGAATGTGACCGACCGCTTCAAGCTCAGCTTCGATGCGCACAACTCGAAGAACGAAAGCCGCCCGAACGATCCGCTCACTGGTGGCGGCTCCATCTTCAGCAGCATCGCCGGCACCAACAACTGCACCGCCGGACCGCATTGCGGTGGGTCATGGGTGCAGGAAATGGTCTTCAACAGCGGCCTGCCGGTGGGCACCCAGGTCTGGTACCCGAGCACGGCCGATGCCATCGCCAACACCAACGGCGTGGTCAATCCGGGCTTCGCGCCGGGCGAGATCGGTTCGCAGGTGCTGCGCATCAACTCGCAGACCCAGATCAGCGAGATCAAGCAGGGGCGTGTCGACGGTGAGTGGAGCTTCGACAAGGGGCGCTTCCAGTTTGGCGTGGACTCGAGCAAGCAGACCACCCACCGCATCCAGGCAGCGGAGAATTACAACACCCTGGGCGATTGGGGCGTGGCCAACGTTGACGGGGACGTTGCCAACGGGCTGATGGACCTGCTGCAGCCGGTCAACATCGTCGGGCTGTTCAACGACTTCAATGCCAACAGCTTCACGGCCTGGCGCGGCGATGCCGGTCGCCTTGCGCAGTGGGCGGCGGACAACTATGGCGCCAATCTCGGCGTGAGCCCGCAGCGCGCCGCCGATAACCTGGTGGAAGAGAAGACGAAGTCGGCCTACTTCCAGGTGGAGCTGGATGGCGAGCTGGGCGGCATGCGTACCAATACCCGCCTGGGTGTGCGCTATGAAACCACCGATGTTGTCTCCACCTCGAACATCGCCATCCCGGAAGCCATCGAGTGGCAATCCAACAATGACTTCCGCGTGGTGTTGTCCGACGAACAACAGCCGTTCACCGAGAAGAACAGCTACAGCTACATCCTGCCCAATCTGGATTTCAGCATCGATCTTCGTGAGGACCTGAAGGGGCGTGTCTCATTCGGCAAGAGCATCGCACGCGCGCCGATCGGGAACCTGTATGCCGGCCCGACCGCCCAGCAGCCGTTCGGCTCGGTCCTCATCGACCCGTCCTCGCGGGCCAGCGGTACCGCACAGAACCCGCAGCTGAAACCGCTGGAATCGGACAACCTGGATCTGGCGCTGGAGTGGTACTTCGCCGATGCGAGCTACGTCTCGCTGACCTACTGGAACAAATCGGTCGACAATTTCGTCGGCAACACCATTGTCCAGGAGAATCTGTACGGCCTGCGCGATCCTACCGCCGGTCCGGATGCGCAGGCGGCGCTGGCGTTCCTCACCAGCGGTGCCTGCGTCACACAGGTCGGCGCTGCCAATGCAGCGGCGTGCTCGGCCAATGACACCTCGCTGTTCACCGCCCTGGCCCTGCTGCGCAACAATCCCGCCGGGTTGGGCGCCTACAACGGTACCGACGCCCAGGTGCTGGCCACTGAAGCAGCCTACGACCTGTACGGTACGGCCGGCGATCCGCTGTACCAGTTCAACGTCAATCGTCCCATCAACCAGAACAAGGCCAAGCTCCACGGCTGGGAACTGGGTGGGCAATACTTCTTCGGCGATACCGGCTTCGGCATCCTGGCCAACTACACCCTGGTCAATGGCGATGTGGGCTTCAACAACGCAGGCGACCCGGGCATCGACCAGTTCTCGCTCACCGGCCTGAGCGACACGGCCAATGCGATGTTGATGTACGAGAAGTACGGTTGGTCGGTACGACTGGCGTGGAACTGGCGTGACCAGTACCTGATCCTGGCCAACCAGGGGGCCAGCCGCAATCCGTACTATGTGGAGGCGTACGAACAGTGGGATCTCAGCGTGAACTACACCCTGGATGACCACTGGTCGTTCGGCCTGGAGGCGATCAACCTGACCGGTGAGGACGTGCGCTGGCGTTCGCGTACCTCGCAGATGATCGTGAAGCTGGCCGACCAGAGCCCGCGTTACATGCTGGGCGTGCGTTACAGGTTCTGAACCGTGGGGTGCCGCTGCCACGGCAGCGGCACCCGTTAAAGGCTGCTGACGGATTGGACAACACCATGTCGCGTTACGAAATGCTCAACAACATTGCCCATCGGGACCTGCGTGTGGCCACCGGCTTCGGCGCCGAGTTCGGCGACGCGGTGGGCATGGTGCCGGCCTATCCGGGCGAGTTCGCCGAACTGCAGCGGGAATATCCCATCTTCCTGCGCAAGGACCCCGCCACGGGCGGCTGGCAGGCCGTCGCCCTGCTGGGGTTCGAACAGCACGAGAACCTGTTCCTGCAGGACGGTCGCTGGAACGCCTCCTACCTGCCCGGCGCCGCAGCGAAAGGGCCATTCCTGATCGGTTTCCAGGAAGGCCACATCGATGGTGCGCTTACCCGGGAAGCGGTGTTGCACGTGGATCTGGATCATCCGCGCGTGACCGCAATGCACGGCGAGCCGGTGTTCCTGCCACAGGGCGGTAACTCGCCCTATCTGGACCATATCGCCGGGGTGCTGCGCGGCATCCACAACGGCCATGCCTTTGCCGCGGACATGTTCGCCACGCTCGACGCGAAAGGGTTGATCCAACCGATCACGCTGGACGTGCGGATCGACGCGGAGCATCGGGTCGGCGTCAACGGCCTGCATGCGGTCGACCGTGACCGCCTCGCGCTGCTGGAGGGTGCGGCGCTGGCCGAACTCAACCGCGCCGGCTACCTGGAGGGCGCCTATCTGATGCTGGCATCGCTGCACAACATGCGCCGCCTGATCGCCGAGAAGCAGCGACGCCTGCGCGCAGCGGATACCGCCGTCGCGGGCGGCAGGAACTGACCGGTGCTGGACGGCGTCGCCATGCGCACACTGGAAGGCCTGGATTCCACGGCGCTGCCGCTGCAGGCGCTGGTGGCAGCCGGCGAGCCAGTGGTGCTGCGCGGCATCGCGCGCGACTGGGCATTGGTGCAGGCCGGGTCGCGTTCCCTGCAGGAGGCCATGGCCTACCTGCGCGGGTTCGAAGCAGGCCTGCCTGTTCCCTATTCCTTCGGCGGCCCCGAGATCGAAGGGCGTCCGTTCTACAACGCGGACTTCACCCGCTTGAACTTCGAGGTCCGGCGTGGCCTGCTGACAGAGGTGCTGGACGCAATCGCCGACCACCTCGATTCGCCGACCCCGCCCACCTATTACGTCGCTTCGCTGCTGATCGCGCGTGCGCTGCCTGGGTTCGCCCAGCACAACGACGCCGGACTGGCGGGGCAGGGCATCGATGCTTCGGCCAGCATCTGGGTCGGCAACCGGGTGACGGCCTCCTGCCATTACGACATTCCGGACAACCTGGCGTGCTGCGCGGTGGGCCGGCGCCGCTTCACCCTGTTTCCGCCGGAGCAGATCGACAACCTCTACCCGGGGCCGATGGAGCCCACCCCGGGTGGGCAGGTGGTCAGCGTGGTGGATGTCGACCAGCCGGATTTCGACCGCCATCCGCGCTTCCGTGATGCATTGGCAAGCGCGCAGACCGCCACGCTTGAACCCGGGGATGCCATCTTCATCCCGGGCCTGTGGTGGCACCACGTGCGCAGCCTGGAACCGTTCAACGTGCTGGTGAACTACTGGTGGCGCAGTGCGCCTGGCTATCTCGGCTCACCCCTGCCGGCGCTGCAGCATGCGATGTGGGCCCTGCGCGATCTACCGGCGCGCGAGAAGCAGGCGTGGGCAAAGATCTTCCAGTACTACGTGTTTGGTCCCGGCGAGCAGGCAGGGCAACACCTGCCCGAAGCGGCCCGGGGTGAGCTGGCACCGTTCGACGAGACGCAGGCGCGGCGCATGCGCGCCCAGCTGCTGGGTCGACTCAACCGCTGATGGGAGCATCGCATTGAACGCTGCGGACACTACACAAGGGCCGATCCGGAGAGTGGTGATCGCCGGTGGCGGCACCGCCGGCTGGCTGGCCGGCTGCGCACTGGCGCACCAGTTCCGGCAACAGCTGGACATCACCCTGGTGGAGTCCGAGCAGATCGGTACCGTGGGTGTGGGCGAATCCACCGTGCCGCCCATCCGCACGTTCCACCGTTTCCTGCAGATCGATGAGCAGGAGTTCCTGCGTGCGGTCGCCGGCACGTTCAAGCTGTCGATCTCGTTCGAGAACTGGCGTCGCCCCGGTGAACGCTTCATCCATCCTTTCGGCACGATCGGGCAGGGCACCTGGGCCACGCCGTTCCATCACTTCTGGCTGGACAGCCTGCGCCGCGGCATGCCCTCCGAGCTGGGCGACTTCTGCCTGGAAAGCGCCGCTTCCCTGGCCGACAGGTTCTCGCTGCAGACCCAACCCCAGGTCAACTACGCCTACCATTTCGACGCCGGGCTCTATGCCAGGTTCCTGCGCGGCAAGGCCGAAGCAAACGGCCTGCGGCGGGTGGAAGGCAAGATCCGCGAAGTCCGCCAGCATCCCCATGACGGCTCGGTTGCGTCGCTGGTGCTGGACGACGGGCAGGTCATCGAAGGCGATCTGTTCATCGACTGCACCGGCTTCCGCGGCCTGTTGACCGAGCAGACCCTGCATACCGGCTATGAAGACTGGAACGAATGGTTGCCCAGTGATCGCGCCGTTGCCGTGCAGACCGACTCGCCCGCGCCGCCGGTGCCCTACACCCGTGCCATCGCGCACGAGGCCGGGTGGCGCTGGCACATCGCGCTGCAGCACCGGGTCGGCTGCGGGCTGGTGTTCTCCAGCCGCCACATGTCCGATGACGAGGCGCAGGCCAAGCTGCTGCGTGATGTCGACGGACGGCCCCTGCGCGATCCCTGGCTGGTGCCGTTCCGCAGCGGGCGCCGGTTGCAGGCCTGGAACAGGAACGTGGTGGCGCTCGGGCTGGCCAGCGGCTTCATCGAGCCGCTGGAATCGACCAGCATCCACCTGACCATCAGCGCCGTGGTGCGCCTGATCCAGCTGTTCCCGTCCGACGGCATCACCCCTTCGCTGGTGGCGCTGTACAACGACGTGAGCCGCCAGGAGATGGAGCACGTGCGCGATTTCATCATCCTGCATTACCACGCCAACCAGCGCGACGAGCCGATGTGGAAGGCCTGCCGCGAGATGGCGCTGCCTGAATCGCTGCAGGTCCGCCTGCGCGCGTGGCGCGAGCGGGCCCATGCCTGGCAGGAACCTGGCGAGCTGTTCCGGGTCGACTCCTGGACCAGCGTCCTGATGGGCCAGGGTATCCAGCCCGGACCGCCGCACCCGCTTGCGCGGGCCATCGGCGATGCGGACCTGCGCACCCTGTTGCATCGCATCCGGCAGCCAGTGCAGGAAACGGTGGCGAAGATGCCGACGCAGGCAGAGTTCATCGAGCGCTACTGCAAGGCGGCGCCGGACGCATGGCAAAGGGGCAGGGCCGTGGCGTAGCCGCAGTGCGCGCTGTTGCATCGAATTGGTAGCGCTACCTTCAAGCCACTACGGGGTGCAGTGAATGGAATTGGTTGCGGGAATCGACGCTGGTACGCAAAGCCTGAAGGTGGTCGTCTACGACCCTGAAGGGCGCAGTCTCGTGGCCAGCGCCAGCGCGCCATTGCAGCTGACCAGCGCTGCAGACGGCAGCCGGGAACAGCGGCCGGCCGATTGGGTGACGGCACTGCACGCCTGCTTTGCTGCGATCGATCCGGCGGTGCGCTCCCGGATTGCCGCGCTGGCAGTCTCAGGACAGCAGCATGGGTTCGTGCCGGTCGATGCGGCCGGGGAGGTGCTGGCACCGGCCAAGCTGTGGTGCGACACCAGCACCTCGGCCGAATGCGTGCAGATCATGGACGCCGCAGGCGGCACGGCGCGCACCATCGCGTTGGCCGGCAACCCGGTGCTTGCCGGTTACACCGCCTCCAAGCTGCCGTGGACGAAAACGCACCGGCCCGACGCCTACGCGCGGCTTGCCACCATCCTGCTGCCGCACGATTACCTCAATTTCGTGTTGACCGGCGAGCGCTTCTGCGAATACGGCGATGCGTCGGGCACCGGCTGGCTGGATGTGCGCACCCGGACCTGGTCGGCCGAGCTGCTGCACGCGACCGATCCGCAGCGCGATCTCGCCGACTGCCTGCCACGCATCGCCGCGACCGAAGAGATGTTCGGCATCACCCCCGCCGCGGCGGCGGCGTTGGGCCTTCCCGCATCGGTGAAGGTGGCCGTCGGCGGTGGCGACAACATGATGGCGGCCGTGGGTACCGGCTGCGTCGTACCGGGTCGCCTGGTGATGAGCCTGGGTACGTCCGGCACCCTGTTTGCCTTCTCGGACACGCCCGTGGTCGACCCGGGCGGGGCATGGGCCGCGTTCTGCTCGTCGACCGGCGGCTGGTTGCCGCTGATCTGCACGATGAACTGCACCGTGGTGACCGGACAGGTCGCCGACGCCTTCGGCTTCAGCAGCCGCGAGGGCGACCGGCACCTGCAGGCCACGCCGCCCGGTGCCGACGGCCTGGTGATGCTGCCGTTCCTCAACGGCGAACGCACGCCGGACCTGCCGCAGGGCAAGGGGGTGCTGGCGGGCCTGGACACGACCAACATGACGCCGGCGCACATCTACCGCGCGGCCATGGAAGGGGCCACCTACGCCCTGAAGTATGGCTACGACGCATTCGTCGGCGCGGGCATGCAGTTCGAACGCATCGTGCTGACCGGCGGCGGCAGCAACAGCGCGCAGTGGCGGCAACTGGTGGCCGATGTGTTCGGCCTGCCGGTGGACGTGCCGGCCCAGTCCGAAGGCGCGGCATTCGGTGCGGCATTGCAGGCCCTGTGGGCGTTGGGCCACGGCCGAGGCGATGCCGCCTCCATCGCCGACGTCGCCGACCGCCACGTTGCGCTTGACCCGCTGCGTTCGGCACGTCCGGACCCCGCACGCGCCGAAGCCTACGCCACGGCCTACGCCCGTTTCCTTCGACATCTCGACGCCATCACGCCGCTGTACCGCGGCTGATCTCTTTTCCGCGACACCTCGCACAACGACAGGAAGACGCACCATGAGCACGCAACCTTTCATCGGCGCCAAGGAATACTTCCCCGGCATCGGCCGCATTCCCTTCGAAGGCCGGGGCTCGGACAACCCGCTCGCGTTCAAGGTCTACGACGCGGACAAGGTCATCGGCGGCAGGACCATGCAGGAACATCTGCGCTTTGCAGTCTGTTACTGGCACACCTTCTGCAATGCCGGGCACGATCCGTTCGGTCCGGGTACCCGTCATTTCCCCTGGGAGGCCGGCTCGCCGATGGCGACCGCCGAGGCGAAGGTGGACGCGGCATTCGAGTTCTTCACCAAGCTGGGCGTGCCGTACTGGTGTTTCCACGATATCGACCTGGCGCCGGACGCCGAGGATGTCGGGCAGTACGAAAAGAACCTGAAGCACATGGTGGGCCTGGCCAAGGCGCGCCAGGATGCAACCGGCATGAAGCTGCTGTGGGGCACGGCCAACCTGTTCTCGCACCCGCGCTACATGAACGGTGCGTCCACCAACCCGGATTTCGCTGTGGTGGCGCGTGCCGCCGTGCAGGTAAAGGCGGCGCTGGAGGCCACCGTTGAACTGGGCGGCGAGCATTACGTGTTCTGGGGCGGCCGCGAAGGCTATGCCGCGCTGGCCAATACCCAGATGAAGCGCGAAGTCGACCACCTCGCGCGGTTCCTGACCATGGCGCGCGACCATGGCCGCAGCATCGGCCTGAAGGGCAACTTCCTGATCGAGCCCAAGCCGATGGAACCGATGAAGCACCAGTACGACTTCGACAGCGCCACCGTGGTGGGGTTCCTGAAGGAACATGGCCTGGACAAGGATTTCAAGCTCAACATCGAGGCCAACCACGCGACGCTGTCCGGCCACACCTTCGAACACGATCTGCAGGTCGCCTCGGACCACGGCCTGCTCGGCAGCATCGACGCCAACCGCGGCAACGCCCAGAACGGCTGGGATACCGACCAGTTCCCCACCGACCTGTACGACACCGTGGGCGCGATGCTGGTGGTGCTGCGCCAGGGCGGTCTGGAAGGCGGCTTGAACTTCGACGCCAAGGTGCGCCGTGAATCGACCGACCTGGAAGATCTGTTCATTGCCCACGTCGGCGGCATGGATGCCTTCGCCCGCGGGCTGGAAGTGGCCCATGCGCTGCTGAACGACTCGCCGCTGGAGCAGTGGCGCAAGGAGCGTTACGCCAGCTTCGACAGTGGTGCCGGCAAGGACTTCGCGGGCGGCGCGCTCAGTCTGGCAGAACTGGCTGCGCTTGGTGCCAAGGGCGGCGAGCCCAGGCAGATCAGCGGCAAGCAGGAGCGCTACGAGAACCTGATCAACCAGTACCTGCTGCGCTGAGCACAGCGGCTCGCATCGATGACACCGAACCGGGGAGGGGCACGGCAATGCAGCAGGCAATGAGCGGTGGAGAGAACACCCGGCTGATCGTACTGATCAGCGTGGTGGCGACGATTGGCGGATTCCTGTTCGGGTTCGACAGCGGCGTGATCAACGGCACCCAGGACGGCCTGCACCAGGCGTTCAGATCCGGCGAGTGGATGCAGGGGTTCGAGATCGCCTCGATGTTGCTGGGCTGCGCTGTCGGTGCCTTCAGCGCCGGCCGGCTGGCCGACCGTCTCGGCCGCCGCAACGTGCTGATCGTCTCGGCAGTGTTGTTCCTGCTGTCGGCGATCGGCGCCGGCGCCGCATCCTCCTCGGCGATGTTCATCGTCGCGCGGGTGTTGGGGGGCTTTGCGGTGGGGGCCGCCAGTGTCATCTCCCCGGCCTACATCGCCGAGGTCGCGCCGGCGCGCTACCGTGGCCGGCTCGCCACGGTCCAGCAGATCGCCATCATCAGCGGGCTGACCGTCGCTTTCCTGTCCAACTATCTGCTGGCGGCCACCGCCGGTGCGTCCACCGAGGCACTGTGGGGCGGGCACGCAGCATGGCGCTGGATGTTCTGGATGCAGGCCGTGCCCTCGCTGCTGTTCCTGGCACTGCTGCTGACCATTCCGGAAAGCCCGCGCTACCTGATGGTGAAGCGCCGCAAGGACGAGGCGCTGCAGGTGCTTGCGCGGCTGTACGGCGGTGTCGAGGCGCAGGCGAAGCTTGCCGAGATCGACGCTTCGCTGTCGAGCGACCACCATCGGCCGCGGCTGTCGGACCTGCGTAACAAGGCCACCGGCAGGATCCGCCCGATTGTCTGGGTCGGCATCGGCCTGGCCACCTTCCAGCAGCTGGTCGGCATCAACGTGGTGTTCTACTACGGTGCCGTGCTCTGGCAGGCCGTCGGCTTCTCCGAGAACGACGCGCTGCTGATCAACGTGCTGTCCGGTGCGCTCAGCATCGGCGCCTGCATCGTCACTGTGCTGCTGATCGATCGCATCGGGCGCAAGCCATTGCTGTGGGTGGGCTCGGCCGGCATGGCGGTGTCACTGGCACTGCTGGTGGCCGCATTCGCCAGTGGCTCGCTGGTCGATACGCACCTGCAGCTGCCTGCGGGCATGGGCACGCTGGCGCTGGTGGCGGCCAATGCCTATGTCGTGTTCTTCAACATCTCGTGGGGCCCGGTGATGTGGGTGATGCTGGGCGAGATGTTTCCCAACCAGATCCGCGGTTCGGGCCTGGCGGTGGCCGGTGCGGCGCAGTGGACCGCCAACTTCGCCGTCACCGTGACCTTCCCGATTCTGCTGGCCGCCACCGGGCTGGCAGCCACGTACAGCATCTATCTGGTGGCGGCGGTCATTTCGGTGTTCTTCGTGCTCAGGTACGTGCACGAAACCAAGGGCAAGGAACTGGAGCAGATGGAAGGATGAACGCGATGACCCATCGACACGTTGGCCGCGCCCACGCTGGCGTGCTGCTGACCACGCTGCTGCTGGCACTGGCGGCCTGCGGCAAGGATGAGAAAGCAGCTGCAACTGCAGCCGCGACGCCGGACCCGTGGCCGCAGGTCGCCTGGCCACTGGCCGAGGACCCCGCGCTGGAAAAGCGCATCACCGACCTGATGGCCACCATGACGGTGGAGGAAAAGGTCGGCCAGCTGGTGCAGGGCGATATCGCCAGCATCACCCCCGACGACGTGCGCCGCTATCGGTTGGGCTCGGTCCTGGCCGGCGGCAATTCCGATCCCGGTGGCCGTTACGATGCCGCGCCTGCCGAATGGCTCGCGCTGGCCGATGCGTTCTACGCAGCGTCGATGGACACCTCCACCGGCGGCAAAGCCATCCCGGTGCTGTTCGGCATTGATGCCGTGCACGGGCAGAGCAACATCATCGGCGCGACGCTGTTCCCGCACAACATCGGCCTGGGCGCGGCCCGCAACCCGGATCTGCTGCGCCGGATCGGCGAGGTGACCGCGCTGGAGACCCGTGCGACCGGGATGGAGTGGGCGTTCGCACCGACCGTGGCGGTACCGCAGGACGACCGCTGGGGGCGCACCTATGAGGGCTATTCCGAATCGCCCGAGGTGGTGGCCAGCTATGCCGGTGCAATGGTCGAAGGGCTGCAGGGCAAAGTGGGTACGCCCGCGTTCCTCGATGGTCGTCATGTGATCGCCTCGGTGAAGCACTTCCTCGGCGACGGTGGCACTACCGATGGCAAGGACCAGGGGGATACACGGATCAGCGAAGCGGACCTGGTACGCATCCACGCGGCCGGGTATCCGCCGGCGATCGCTGCAGGCGCACAGACCGTCATGGCCTCCTTCAACAGCGTCAACGGCGAAAAAATGCATGGTCACAGGCAGTACCTGACCGATGCGTTGAAGGGCCGCATGCACTTCGGTGGGTTCGTGGTGGGCGACTGGAACGGCCACGGGCAGGTCAAGGGCTGCACGACCACCGATTGCCCGGCCACCATCAATGCGGGCCTGGACATGGCCATGGCCTCGGACAGCTGGAAGGGCTTCTACGAAACCACGCTGGCCGCCGTGAAGAACGGCACCATCAGCCAGCAACGGTTGGACGAGGCGGTGCGCCGGATCCTGCGCGTCAAGATGCGGCTGGGTCTGTTCGAGGCCGGCAAGCCGTCCACACGTGCGGTCGGCGGCCAGTTCGCCCTCATCGGCGCACCGGAACATCGTGCGCTGGCACGGCAGGCGGTGCGCGAATCGCTGGTACTGCTGAAGAACCAGGGGGGCGTGTTGCCACTGTCGCCCAAGCAACGGATCCTGGTGGCCGGTGACGGCGCCAACGACGTGGGCAAGCAGGCCGGCGGCTGGACGCTGAACTGGCAGGGCACCGGCACGACCCGCAAGGACTTCCCCAATGCGGACACGATCTACGAGGGCATCGCCCAGCAGGCGTCGGCTGCGGGTGGCGAGGCAGTGCTGGCGGTCGATGGGAAATATGTAACGAAGCCGGATGTGGCCGTGGTGGTATTCGGCGAGAGCCCGTATGCCGAGTTCCAGGGCGATCTGCCGACGCTGGCCTACAAGCCGGGGGACGATGCCGACCTTGACCTGATCAAGCGGCTGAAGGCCGACGGCATTCCGGTGGTGGCCGTGTTCCTGAGCGGACGCCCGCTGTGGGTCAACCGCGAGATCAACGCCGCTGATGCGTTCGTGGCGGCGTGGCTGCCCGGTTCGGAAGGTGCTGGCGTTGCCGACGTGCTGCTGCGCAGGCCTGATGGGAGCGTGCAGCACGATTTCAAGGGCAGGTTGAGCTTCAGCTGGCCGCGCACGGCGACGCAGTACGCCAACAATGTGGGGCAGAAGGATTACAACCCGCAGTTCGCCTTCGGCTTCGGCCTGTCCTACGCCGACAACGGCGATCTGGCGGCGCTGCCGGAAGTCTCCGGGGTAACTGGCAATGAAGGTGCCGCCGGCGTGTTCTTCGCGCGCGGCGAAGCCGGTTCCGGCATGGCCCTGCGCCTGCAGAACAGCACGGGGCAGGGCGTTACGGTCACCAAGGTGCCGGAGGCCCTGGAGGGCGATCTGCTCAAGGTCACCGGCGTGGACCACCTGGCACAGGAAGACGGCCGCCGCCTGGCCTGGTCGGGCAAGGCTGAGGCAGTTGCCGCGCTGCAGTCACACACGGCACTGGACCTGCAGCGCGAAAGCAACGGCGACCTGATGCTGCTGACCACGCTGCGGGTGGAGTCTGCACCCCGTGGCGAGGCCTGGTTGGCGGTGGGCTGCGGCACGGGCTGCTCGGCCCGCATTGCGCTCACGCCGACGCTGGCAAAACTGCCGGTGGGCCAATGGACGCGCGTGGGCGTGCCGCTGAAGTGCCTTGCAGCCGCAGGTGCGGACGTCGGCAAGCTGGATCGCCCGTGGTCGATCGGAACGGCGGGGGCGATGACACTGTCGGTGTCACGTGTCGCGCTGGGCGCCCTGAACGAGGCGGAGACCAGCATCGGGTGCGCAGGCGCGTGACCGTGACGCTGCGTCCTGCGCTATCGGGAACCGGGTGGGCGCGTGACCGAATCGCGCACCACCAGCCGGTGCGGCACCACGTGGTCGGTCAACACGCGCACGCCCTCGCTGCGGCGGCGGATGGTGCGCAGCAGGATCTCGATGGCGGCATCGGCCATCGAGGCGATGGGCTGATGGATGGTGGTGAGCTCGGGCCAGACCGTCGTGGCGGCGGAGCTGTCATCGAAGCCCACCACCGACAGGTCGCGGGGCACCTCCAGGCCACGCCGGTGCGCGACGGAGATCGCCGCCGCGCCCATATCGTCGTTGCTGGCCAGGATCGCGGTGGGCGGCCTGGGCTGGCACAGCAGTTTCTCGGCAGCGGCCAGCCCGGAGCGGTAGGTGTAGTCGCCCTGTTCGACCAGGGCGGGGTCGACCTCCAGCCCGGCGTCGTGCAGCGCGCTGACAAAGCCGTCATAGCGCCGCGCGCTGGCACTGAGGTCGGTGCGCCCGCAGATGAAGCCGATGCGGCGGTGACCCTGCTGGATCAGGTGTTCAGCCAATTCCCTGCCGGCGTGGAAGTCATCGATGCGCACGCAGGAAATGTCATTGCCGAGGTGACCCGGCGCGATAGCCACCACCGGGATGCCGGCCTTGACCAGCTCGGTCACCACGGGCTTCGATTCGCACAGCGGCGGCGGCAGGATGACGCCGTCCACCCGCCCGGCCAGAGCACGCGCGGCCTTGCGCTGGGCCGCGGGGCCCGGCTCGTCCCAGTAGTCGATGACCAGCTGGATGGCAGCGTTGGACGCTACGCGCAGCAGGCCGACCAGCAGTTCGCGCAGGTAGGCACCGCTGGGGTCGGTGTAGATCAGTGCAATACGCGTGTGCTGCGCGGCGGCCAGCGAACTGGCGGCGAGGTTGGGCGTATAGCCCAGTTCACGCACTGCGCGCATCACGCGCTCGCGGGTGACGTCGCGCACCTTGCCCTGGTTGATCGCCCGCGACACTGTCATCGGCGACACTCCGGCCAGGGCCGCCACCTCGTCGATCGTCACGCCACTGGTTTTGCGGCGGACCGATTTCTTCGGCTTGTCCAATACGCGCTCCCGTTCTTCTCTGTGACGCTGCCGAAGCCCGCGCACGTCCGGAGCTTACAAGGTTTGCCGGCCAACCAGCGGTCCGGTCCGGATGGCGAGCGGTGTCATTGGATGTTCGCTGCCGTGCTGGTGCTGCTGGCCTGCATGGGCGACGCGCGCGCAGAGGACGGCCATGCCCTGTGGATGCGCTACGTTCCGCTCGAACCGGCCCTCGCTGCCGACTACCGCACCCGCCTGGGGCAGGTGGTGGCCCCTGATCACACAGCCACGCAGCGCGCCGCGCGCGATGAACTGCAGCGTGGACTGGCCGGGCTGCTCGGCAGCGCTCCGCAGTTGGCGGGTACGGCAGCCACCGGCCCCATGCTGGTGCTGGGTACGCCGCAGTCTTCGGCGTTGATCGCGCCGTTGCGTGCGCAGATGCAGCCGCTGGGCGAGGAAGGCTACCTGCTCAAGCGCACACAGGTGGGCGGGCGCGATGCGCTGCTGGTTGCCGCACCGCGGGATATCGGCGTGCTGTACGGGGTGTTCCACCTGCTGCGGCTGCTGCAGACGGGCGCGGCACTGGACGCTCTCGATGTGCGTCAATCGCCACGGCTCCGGCTGCGCGTGCTCAATCACTGGGACAACCTGGATGGCCATGTCGAACGTGGCTACGCAGGCCGTTCGCTGTGGGACTGGCAGACGTTGCCAGAGTGGCGCGACCCGCGCTACACCGACTATGCACGCGCCAACGCATCCGTAGGCATCAACGGCACCGTGCTCAACAACGTGAATGCAAACGCACAGAGTCTTGCGCCGGACTATCTCGACAAAGCGGCAACACTGGCCGATCTGTTCCGGCCGTACGGCATCCGTGTCTACCTGAGTGCACGCTTCAGCGCACCCATCGAGCTGGGCGGGCTCGACACCGCCGATCCGCTCGACCCGGCCGTGCAACGCTGGTGGCGCGACAAAGCCGACCAGATCTATGCGCGCATTCCCGATTTCGGTGGCTTCCTGGTGAAGGCCAATTCGGAAGGGCAGCCCGGCCCGCAGGACTACGGCCGCTCGCACGCCGACGGCGCCAACCTGCTGGCCGATGCGCTGGCCCCGCACGGCGGCGTGGTGATGTGGCGCGCCTTCGTCTATGCGCACGACGTTCCTGCGGACCGCGCCACGCAGGCCTACAGCGAATTCGCCGGCCTGGAGGGTGCGTTCCGCCCGAACGTGGTGCTGCAGGTGAAGAACGGGCCCATCGACTTCCAGCCGCGTGAGCCGTTCCATCCGCTGTTCGGGGCCATGCCGCGCACGCCGCTGGTGATGGAAGTGCAGATCACCAAGGAGTACCTGGGCTTTGCCACGCATCTGGTTTACCTGGGGCCGTTGTACGAGGAAGTGCTGCGGGCCGACACCCGCACACGCGGCAAGGGGGCCACCGTGGCGCAGTCCCTGGCCGGCATGGCCGGGGTCGCCAACATCGGCACCGACCGCACCTGGAGTGGATCGCACTTCGACCAGGCCAACTGGTACGCCTTCGGCCGTCTTGCGTGGGATCCGCGGCAATCGGCCCAGGACATCGCGGCGGACTGGGCGGCGCTGACGTTCTCGGCCGATCCCGGCGTGGTGCGGCCCATCGTCGTGATGATGATGGCCTCGCGCGAGGCTGCGGTGAACTACATGACGCCGCTGGGCCTGCACCATCTGATGGCGCGGGGACACCACTATGGTCCCGGTCCATGGGTCGATGGCGGCCCGCGCGCGGACTGGACGTCGGTGTACTACCACCGTGCGGATCACAACGGCATCGGCTTCGACCGCACCGCACGCGGCAGCAACGCCGTGGCCCAGTATTCCCCTGACGTGGCCGAGCAGTATGGCGACCTGGCGCGGGTTCCAGAGCCGCTGCTGTTGTGGTTCCACCACGTGCCGTGGGATCACCGCATGGCCTCTGGGCGGACGCTGTGGGACGAACTGGTCGGGCGCTACTCGCGGGGGGTACGGCAGGTGCAGGGCATGCAGGCCACCTGGGCGGGGCTGCAGGGCAAGGTGGATGCGCAACGACATGCGCAGGTCACGGCCTTCCTGCGTATCCAGCAGCGCGAAGCACAGTGGTGGCGCGATGCCAGCGTGGCGTACTTCCAGTCGGTGAGCGGCAGACCGTTGCCCGCAGGCGAAGCCGCGCCGCCGCATCCGCTGGCCTGGTACCAGGCCCTGCAGTTTCCCTCCGCGCCAGGAGATGGCCGATGAAGCCGACGTCGTGGGTGGGATGGCTGCTGCTGGTTGCCATGGGCGGCTGCGCCACGCGTGCAGCGGCACAGGAACCAACGATGGCGCTGCTGCATCCGCTGTTCCAGGATCACGCCGTGCTGCAGCGTGACCGGCCGATTCCGGTATGGGGCCAGGCCACACCGGGCGCCTCGGTTTCCGTGGCGTTTGCAGGGCGCACTGTCAGCACGCACGCGGCTGGCGATGGCCGCTGGCACGCAACGCTGCCGCCTGCCGCAGCCGGCGGACCTTACGAAATGTCGGTCCGGTCCGGGCATGCCAGCCAGATCGTGCGCGACGTGCAGATCGGCGATGTCTGGTTGTGTTCCGGGCAGTCGAACATGGAGCTTCCGGTGTGGCGCGCGCTTGATGCAGGCAGCGAGATCGCCTCCGCCACGGAACCGGGAATCCGCCTGTTCACCGTGCCGAAGGCGGCGGCGGTTTCACCGCAGAGTGATTTTTCCGCGTCTGTGGCATGGCGCCCCGCGTCACCGGACACCGTGCGTGACTTTTCCGCCGCGTGTTTCTACTTTGCGCGTGAACTGCGCAGGACCGTCGACGTTCCGATGGGGCTGATCCAGGCAGCGTGGGGCGGCTCGCGTATCGAGGCCTGGACCAGCAGCAATGCCCTGCGCATGCAGGGTGGCCTGGGCCCAGCGCTTGACGTGTTCGCGCTGTACGCGCGTGATCCGGCTGCGGCAAACGAACGTTGGGGCCAGCAGTGGCAACACTGGTGGACAACACGCGCCGATGCCGTCGCCGCCGATGCACCCTGGCAGCCAGGCAACGACAGCCGTGGATGGCAACGCGCACCTGCCACGCTCGGGGCGTGGGAGCGCTGGGGTGTGCCAGCGCTGGCCGGCTACAACGGCATGGTCTGGTACCGCACCCAGGTGACACTGAGCGCCGACCAGGCAGCCAAGCGCGCACAGCTTGAGCTCGGCCCCATCGACGAGACGGACATGACCTGGGTGAACGGCGTGGCCGTGGGCAGCCAGTACGGTGCGGGCGAGCGGCGAACCTATGCGCTGCCAGCCGGATTGCTGAAAGCCGGCGCCAACACCGTGGTGATCAATGTTCTGGACACCTACGGTGAGGGCGGCCTTGCAGGGCCCGCGAGCGCGCACGCCATCGGCCTGGATGACGGTACGCGCATCGAGCTGGATGCCCGCTGGCAGTACCGGGTGGCGCCAGGCGCACAGGCGCCGCCGCTGGCACCGTGGCACGCCGCCACGGGGCTGTCGACGCTGTACAACGGCATGATCGCGCCGCTGGGTGCCTATGGCCTGCGCGGCATGCTGTGGTACCAGGGTGAATCCAACACCGGCGACGCAACGGCATACCTCGCACGCCTGCGCAGCCTGCGTGACGACTGGCGGGGGCGGTTCGGCGCGCACACGCCGCTGCTGCTGGTGCAGCTGGCCGGCTATGGCCAGCCACCCGTGGCGCCGGTTGAAAGTGGCTGGGCGCAGGTGCGCGAGGCGCAGCGGCTCGCTGCGGCGGAAGACCCGCGCACCGGGCTGGCCGTGGCCATCGACATCGGCGATGCCTACGACATCCACCCGCCGAACAAGCAGGAACTGGGCCGGCGGCTGGCGCGGGCAGCGCGCCATGTGGTCTATGGTGAGCGCAGCCTGGCGCCCGCCGGCCCAACTGCACACACAGCATCGGCCACGCGCGCCGGCGTGCGTATCCGCTTCAACGGGGTCACCGGCACCCTGGTCACGACCGGCGCGAACGGCCCCATCGGCTTCGAGCTGTGCGACGCCGATGCGCACCACTGCCACTACGCCGACGCGGTGCTGGACGGGCACGACATCGTGCTGCGCAGCCCGCTGGCTGACGCGGGCGGGCGCGTGCGCTACTGCTGGGCCGATGGCCCGGTGTGCACCCTGCGCGACAGCAGTGGGGCGCCCGCCGGCCCGTTCGAGCTTTCCATCACCCCTGCGGAGGTTCCCTGATGCGTCTGCTGCTGGCTCCAGTACTCGTGTTGATGTCGTTGCTGCCGCAGGCGTGGGCAGCGCCGCCCGCGCCGCCGGTCTACTTCGACTGGTTCGAGTACAGCGGTCGCGACGCGGCCTTCGATGCGCCGTTGCCGGCCGGGCACTATCGCAACCCGATTCTTGCCGGGTTCCATGCCGACCCCAGCATCGTCGCCGCAAACGGGCGCTTCTATCTGGTCAATTCCAGCTTCACCTACTTCCCGGGCATCCCGGTATTCGAAAGCGTGGACCTGGTGCACTGGAAGCAGATCGGCAATGTGATCGACCGACCGTCGCAGCTGGACTTCGACGGACTGGGCGTGTCGCGCGGTATCTTCGCGCCGGCCATCAGTTACCACGACGGCATGTTCTACGTGGTCACCACGGCCGTCGACAGCGGCGGCAACTTCATCGCTACCGCCCGTGATCCTGCCGGTCCCTGGTCCGACCCGCACTGGCTGCCTGGCATCGATGGAATCGATCCGTCATTGTTCTTCGACAACGACGGCACCGTGTATCTGCTCAACAACGATGTACCGCCCGGCCCGCCACGTTACGAGGGCCACCGTGCCATCTGGATGCAGCAGATTGATCTGGCGACCTTCACCCCGGTAGGTCCCCGCAAGGTGTTGATCGACGGCGGGGTGGAGCCGGCCAGGAAGCCGATCTGGATCGAGGGACCGCACATCTACCAACGCGATGGCTGGTACTACCTCTCCGACGCGGAAGGCGGCACCGGGCCGCAACATTCGCAGGTGGTGCTGCGCAGCCGTGATGTGTGGGGGCCCTACGTGCCGTATGCGGGCAATCCGATTCTCACCCAGCGTGACCTGCCCGCCGACAGGCCGTTGCCGATCACCAATGCCGGACATGCGGATCTGGTGGAGGGGCCGGACGGCTCATGGTGGGCGGTGTTCCTTGCCAGCCGCAACTACGACACGCGCCACTACAACACCGGGCGCGAGACCTATCTGCTGCCGGTGCAATGGCGTGACGGCTGGCCGGTGATCCTGCCGGCCAACCAGGTCATTCCGTATGCGGCCAGAGCGCCTTCCTGGATGCAGGGCGAAGCGTCGCAGGCGCCGTCCACCGGCAATTTCACCGAACGTGACGAATTCGATGCGCCCACACTCGGCAGCGGCTGGCTGCGCGTGCGCGTCCCCAGGCAGCCGTGGGCGGACCTGCGCGAGCGACCGGGGGCGTTGGCCGTGCATCCGCTGGCGGAGAACCTGGACACGCTGCGCAACCCCGCGTTCCTCGGCCGGCGCCAGCAGCACCTGCGCTTCGAATCCAGCACGGCCATGACCCGGCCGGCGGCGGGCGTGGCCGCAGGCCTGGCAGCGTTCCAGAGCGAGACTCACTGGTATTTCCTTGGCGTGCGCAGCCTCGGCGGTGACCGCGTGGCGGTCTTCCTGGAAGCGCGCGACGGCAGTGGGGTCACCCGCACCCTGGCAACGCGCCAGGCAACGGCAGCGACGTCGCTGCGCCTGAAGATCGCAGGTGACGAAGGCCGCTATGCGTTCGCCTTCGACAGCGGCGACGGGCGTGGCTGGCAGACACTGGCCGATGACGTGGACGGAACGGTGTTGAGTACGGATCGTGCAGGCGGCTTCGTCGGCGCCCTGCTGGGACCATTCGCGCGCGATGAGCGTGCATTGAGGAGCAAATGATGATGCGCACTCCCATCTTCCGCACGCTGGCCCTGTGCGCTGCCATCGCGCTGGCGGGCACGGGTTACGCAGCCGGGCCCGCGCCCTGGCTCGACACCTCGGACAGCTTTGAAAACCGCGCCGCTGCCCTGGTCGCACGGATGACCCTGGAGGAGAAGGCAGCGCAGATGCAGAACGCCGCGCCCGCGATCGAGCGCTTGGGCGTTCCCGCCTACGACTGGTGGAACGAAGGCCTGCATGGCGTGGCGCGGGCAGGGCAGGCCACCGTGTTTCCGCAGGCCATCGGCCTGGCGGCCACCTTCGATGTGCCGCTGATGGGGCAGGTGGCCAGCACCATCAGCGACGAAGCCCGTGCCAAGCATCACCAGTTCCTCCGTGAAGGCTCGCATGGCCGCTACCAGGGGCTGACCTACTGGTCGCCGAACATCAACATCTTCCGCGACCCGCGATGGGGCCGTGGCCAGGAAACCTACGGCGAGGACCCGTACCTCACCGCCCGCATGGGCGTGGCCTTCGTGCACGGTCTGCAGGGCGATGACCCGGTGTACCGCAAGCTCGACGCCACCGCCAAGCATCTGGCCGTGCACAGTGGCCCCGAGGCCGACCGCCACCACTTCGATGCGCGCCCGAGCAAGCGCGACCTGTACGACACCTACCTGCCCGCGTTCGAGGCGCTGGTGAAAGAGGGGCAGGTGGACGCGGTGATGGGCGCCTACAACCGGGTGTACGGCGAGTCCGCCAGCGCCAGCCGGTTCCTGCTGCGCGACGTGCTGCGCCGCGACTGGGGCTTCAAGGGCTACGTGGTGTCCGACTGCTGGGCCATCGTCGACATCTGGAAACATCACCGCATCGTTCCCAGCCGCGAGGCGGCTGCCGCGTTGGCGGTCCGCAACGGCACCGAACTGGAGTGCGGCCAGGAGTACGCCACGCTGCCGGCGGCAGTACGGCAGGGCCTGATCAGCGAGGCGGAGATCGACGATGCGGTGACCCGCCTGTTTGCAGCGCGGATGCGGCTGGGCATGTTCGACCCACCCGAGCGCGTGCGCTGGGCGCAGATTCCCGCGTCGGTCAACCAGGCTCCGGCGCATGATGCGCTGGCCCTGAAGGCCGCCCAGGAATCGCTGGTGCTGCTGAAGAACGATGGCGTGCTGCCGCTGTCGCGCAACCTCAAGCGCATCGCCGTGATCGGCCCCACGGCCGATGACACCATGGCACTGCTCGGCAACTACTTCGGCACCCCAGCCGCGCCGGTCACCCTCCTGCAGGGCATCCGCGATGCCGCCAAGGGAATCGAGGTGAGCTACGCACGCGGCGTGGACCTGGTTGAAGGGCGCGACGATCCCAGCGCCACACCCTTGATCGAAGCGACCTACCTGCGCCCGTCGGCTGACTCCCCGGAGCGCGGGCTGCGCGGCGAGTATTTCCGTACCGCCGATCTTTCCGGCACTCCGGCCCTGGTCCGCACCGATGCCCAGATCGGATTCCGCTGGGATCGGGGTTCCCCGACCGACAACCTGCTGGCCCGTGGTGAAGCCGCACCGGGGCAGGGCATCCCCAGCGATGGTTTCAGCATCCGCTGGACTGGCCAGTTGCTGCCGCCCGTCTCGGGGCGCTACCGGATCGAGGCGGCCGCCGACGATGGTTTCCGCCTCTACGTGGACGGCAAGCGGGTGCTCGACCACTGGGCCAACAGTGATCGCCTGCACGGCGATGGCGTGGACCTGGACCTGCAGGCCGGCCGCGCCTATGACCTGAGGCTTGAGTACTTCGACGCCGAGCGCGATGCCGGCGTCCGCCTGGGGTGGCGCATGCCCGGAGCCAAGCCGCCGTTCGAAGCGGCACTGGAGGCCGCGCGCAACGCCGATGTGGTGGTGTTCGTGGGCGGCCTCACCGGCGACGTCGAAGGCGAAGAAATGAAGGTCAACTACCCGGGCTTCGCCGGCGGTGACCGTACCGACCTGCGCCTGCCCGCGCCCCAGCGCTCGCTGCTGGAAGCGCTGCATGGCACCGGCAAACCGGTGGTGATGGTCCTCACCGGCGGCTCTGCCATGGCGGTGGACTGGGCGCAGCAGAATCTGTCCGCCATCCTGATGAGCTGGTATCCCGGGCAACGCGGCGGCACTGCCGTCGGCCAGGCGCTGTTCGGCGACGTCAATCCGGGCGGGCGCCTGCCGGTGACCTTCTACAAGGCGGACGAGGCGATGCCGGCCTTTGACGACTACACGATGGAAGGACGCACCTACCGCTACTTCCGCGGTACCCCGCTGTATCCGTTCGGGCACGGGCTGTCGTACACCCGCTTCGACTACGGCAGGCTGCAGCTCGATTCGACGCGCATCGCCAACAACGGGACACTCAAGGTGCAGGTCGAGATCGCCAACACGGGCAAGCGCGCCGGCGACGAAGTGGTCCAGCTGTATGTGCGACGGCTGCAGGCCGGGCCTGGCGACGCACGCCAGACATTGCGCGGCTTCCAGCGTGTGCACCTGGCCGCAGGCGAGCGGCGCACCGTGGTGTTCGACCTGGAAGCGCAGCAGGCCCTGCGCCACTATGACGACGCGCGCGGCGGCTATGCCGTGCCGGCGGGCGCGTACGAGGCATGGGTGGGCAGCTCCAGCGCCGACATCCGCGCGAAGGCCGGGTTCACCGTGGAGACCAACCGTGACTGATGCGCGCCGCATCGAAAGCACCGGGCACACGCTGTCCATCCGGGAGAAACTCGGCTACAGCCTGGGCGACCTCGCCGCCAACCTGATCTTCCAGACGCTGATCACCTACCTCGCGTTCTTCTACACCGATGTGTACCGGCTGCCGCCCGCCACGGCCGCCACGATCATCTTCGTGATCGGCGTGCTCGGTGCCTTCGTGTTCACCCCGTTGATCGGCATCGCCGCCGATCGCACGGTCAGCCGCTGGGGCAAGTTCCGGCCATGGATCCTGTGGACGGCGATTCCCTTCGGGGTGCTGTCACTGCTGGCCTTCAGCACCCCCGACCTGGCGCCGCGCGCGAAGGTCGTCTACGCCCTGGCCACGTACGGCCTGTTGATGCTCGTGTACGCGGCCAACAATCTGCCGTACTCGGCACTCAGTGGCGTGCTCACCGGCAGCATGGCCCAGCGCAACAGCCTGTCGGCCTACCGCTTCGTGGCGGTGATGATCGCGCAGTTCATCATCCAGGTCCTGCTGCTGCCGCTGGTGCTGATCCTCGGCGACGGCGACCGGGTGCTGGGCTTCGAGCGGGTCATGACGGTATTTGCGGTGGTGGGAACGGTGTTCTTCCTGATCACCTTCGCCACCACGCGCGAGCGCATCGTACCGGCGAAGGAACAGACTGCCGGGGTGCTGCAGGACCTGTCCGACCTGCTGCGCAACCGCCCGTGGAAGGTGATGCTGGCGCTGACCATCCTGGTCTTCATGAACCTGTCGCTGAAGGGCGGTACCTACGTCTACTACTTCCAGTACTACATGAGCGAGGCCGCCCTGGCGGGCTTCCTCGACAGCTCCGGCTTCAACCGCTGCATCGGCGCCATCAATGCGGCACTCAGCGGTCTGGGCCTGGCCGGCTTCGCCTGGCCGAAGGATCCGGCAACCTCGGCCTTCAGCCTGTTCAACGCCTGCGGCATCGTCTGCATGATCCTGGGCATCGGCGTATCGCGCCGCCTGGCCGACCGTTTCGGCAAGCGTGATGTCTTTGGCGGTGCCTTGCTGGTGTCCACCGTGTTCCTGCTGGCGTTCTATTTCTTCCCGCCCACGGCGGTCGCCGTGGCCTTCGTTGCCTTCATGCTGCACGGGTTCTGCTACGGCATCACCATCCCGCTGCTGTGGGCGATGATCGCCGACGTCGCCGACTACTCCGAATGGAAGAACCATCGCCGTGCCACCGCCATCGTCTTCTCGGCGATGCTGTGTGGCCTGAAGATCGGGCTCAGCATCGGTGGCGCGCTGGTCGCTGGCATCCTCGCCCATCACGGCTACCAGGCAGGCGCACCGCAACAGCCGGAAGCCGTGGTGGACGGCATCCGCCTGACGGTGAGCGTGTACTGCTCCCTGCCGTTCCTGGCTGCAGTAGCGCTGCTTTTCCTCTACGAGATCAACAAGCGCATGGAGACCCGCATCGAGCAGGACCTGCAGTCGCGGCGCCAGGGCAGCGATCTGCAGCAACTGGCAGCACATGCCATCTCCCAGCCCCTGGTAAGCCACATCTACACGGCCGACCCTTCGGCCCATGTGTTCGAGGGACGGCTGTACATCTATCCATCGCACGACATCGACAGCGGCGCACCCTTCGACGATGAGGGCGGGCACTTCGGCATGCAGGACTACCACGTGCTGCGGATGGACACGCCGGAGGGCGAGGCGACCGACTGCGGCGTGGCGCTGCATGTGCGCGACGTGCCCTGGGCCAGCCAGCAGATGTGGGCACCGGATGCCGCCTCCCGCGATGGCCGCTATTACCTGTACTTCCCGGCCAAGGACGCCCATGGCATGTTCCGCATCGGCGTTGCGGCGGCGGATCGGCCGGAGGGCCCGTTCACTCCAGAGCCCGAACCCATCGAGGGCGCGTACTCGATCGACCCGGCCGTGTTCGAGGACGACGACGGCACGCACTACCTCTGTTTCGGTGGCATCTGGGGTGGCCAGCTGCAGAAGTACCGCGACAACCGCTACGACCCGGCGCATGAAGAACCTGCCGGCGAGGCGCCGGCACTGGGCCCGCGTATCGGGCGACTAGATGCCGGCATGACACGGCTTGCCGAACCCACCCGGGAGATCGTCATCCTGGACGAGCACGGGCAGCCGCTGCGCGCCGACGACCATGCCCGTCGCTTCTTCGAAGGACCGTGGATGCACAAACACCAGGGCCGGTATTACCTGTCGTACTCCACTGGTGATACGCACCTGCTGTGCTATGCCACCAGCGACAACCCGTACGGGCCGTTCACCTATCGCGGCGTGATCCTCACCCCCGTGGTGGGCTGGACCACCCATCACTCCATCTGTGCGTTCCAGGGGCGGTGGTACCTGTTCTATCACGACGCGTTGCTGTCCGACGGGGTCACCCACCTGCGTTCGGTCAAGTGCACACCGCTGCACATGGAAGCAGACGGCAGCATCCGGACGATCCATCCCTATGGCACCTGAGCCGACTTTGCCCATGGATGATGCGCAGGCGGCGCTGCCTGCCGGCCCACTGCACTGGTTGCGCGCAGGCAGGCTGGAGGTCGCGCTCGCACCGGAAGCCGGTGGGCGCATCGCCCAACTACGCTGTGACGGTGTGGACTGGCTCGTCAGCGAACATGAAGTAGGGCAGGCGGGCATTGCGTGGGGGTGCTATCCCATGCTGCCCTGGGCCGGGCGCATCCGGCACGGACGCTTCGCCTTCGAAGGCAGGCCCTATCAGCTGCCGGTGAACTTCGGAATGCACGCCATCCATGGCGTCGCCTTCTCACGGCCGTGGCGCATCGACCGCCTTGAACCGGACGGCGCCTCGCTGTCGCTGGACCTGCCTGAGGACGCCTATTGGCCCTTCGGAGGCAGGGCATCGCAGCACCTCCTCGTGCAACCCGACCGCCTGAAGCTGCGCCTCGCGGTGCAGGCCGGTGCCATGGCAATGCCAGCCGTGCTTGGCTGGCATCCCTGGTTCCGCAAGCCGGATCGACTGCTGTTCGCACCCAGCGCGATGTACCCGCGCGACGGGGAGGGCATCGCCACCTTGCCCTGCGTGCAGCCAACGCAGGGCCCGTGGGATGACTGCTTCATCAACCAGACAGAAGTGACGCTGGTTGCCGCCGGCCAGCGGCTGCGGCTGAGCGCCGACACCGATCACTGGGTGGTCTACGACGGGGCGGCGCACGCCACCTGCGTGGAGCCGCAGACCGGCCCACCCGATGGATTCACGCTGGCGCCAACCCGGTTGCAGCCGGGACAACAGCTGGAACTGAACTTCGAGCTGCGTTGGGAGATCGACAGCGATGGCGATCTGGCTGGCGTCGACGCCAGCTGATCATCGCTTCCTCGCAGCGCCATGGAATCGTCCGCGGCAGCTCTGCCGTATCGAATGCCTGCCGGCCCTTCTGTTCTTCGCATCCGCCGGGCATGGCCCGGCGCTACCCATCTTTGCATCCGCCGGGAATGACCCGGCGTCACCCATGCGTCGCGTCCGCGTGCGTCGCGTCCGGTAGTGCCGGCCGCTGGCCGGCAACACGCGATCCGGCGCGCGCTTACAGCCCGCTCTGCGGGCGCACCTTCAGCAAGGGCGCAGGCCATGCCGCGTGGCATGCACCGTTGGCTTCAAGTGGCGTCAACCCGCCGTGCCTACCCGGTCGGATCGGGATCAGGCCGTTCGTAGTCGTCGGGCGTAGCTTTGGGGTCATCACCATCATCGGGCATGTCGTGCTCCTTCCATGTCGCTTTGTCATTCCTGAGCCTGTCCGGGGTATGGCTCTTCGACGCATCGTCCACGTCGGCGCCAGGGTTGAAAGGCAGGTCATCCCGCAGCTTCTTCTCGTTCACTGGAGTGTGCTCCTCGGGCGTGTTGACCAGCCTCTGCCACGGGGCGTTAACGCTGCAACACAGGCGGATGAAGGGCTGCCGCACGGCCCATCAACCCATGTGCGTAGCCTTGGCATGCGGCTGCGATGCAGCGCGCCTTGCCTCATTGACCTGTCGTTGACGCACAGATGTCAGACTCGCGCACAAAGGGGTGTCCGGGTGAATTGCAGGGGAGTGATCATCAGGAGAGCTGGCAATGCCGTTTCTCACTGACTCAACAGAAGTCGCCGTCGAGGGCGTCGGTGCAGCCCGGCGCATCGGCTGGATGCGCTTCGTGGGGAACGGCTTGGGCGCGCTTCCGATTGCCTCGATCATTCTGGAGCGTCAGGCGGATGCTGCGCCCTGGGTGCTGCTGTTGCTCAACGCCCTCGCATGGCCGGCGCTGGCGATGCTCCTGACACGTCACGCCCGCGAACCTGCAGCAGCGCAGTTCCGCTGCATGATCGTCGACTCTCTCTTTGGAGGCGCATGGATCGCCTTCATAGCCCTCAGCACGGTGCCCAGTGCGTTGTTTGCCGCGTTGCTGGTGGCCGACAAGATCGCCGCCGGCGGCATCCGCCTGGCAACGAGGGCAACCCTGGCCCTGGTGGTCGGGTTCGCCGCCACCTGGCTTGCCCTGGGCCTGCCTTATCAACCCATCACCTCGCAGCGCACCGTTGTCCTCAGCCTGCCTTTCCTGTTCGTCTATGGCATCGGGTTGAGCGTGCTGAGCTGGCGGCTGGCGCGCCGGGTGAAATCACAGAATCGCCAACTGCAGCGCCTGAGCCGGATGGATCCGTTGGTGGAGCTGGCCAACCGCGGCTTCCTGATCCAGCGCGCCCAGCAGGTGCTGCAGACGGGGCAGCACCACGGCGGCGACGCGTGCCTGCTGATGCTTGATGTTGATGATTTCAAGCGGATCAATGACTCGCATGGCCATCGTGCCGGCGATGAGGTGCTTCGCCGCATCGCGGTAGTGCTGCGTCAGCTGGCCCAGCCGGGTGACATGCCAGCGCGTCTGGGCGGTGATGAGTTCGCCGTCCTGCTGCGCCAGCGGATACCGGCAGAGGCCATGGATGTGGCCGAGCAGATAAGGCACTACCTGCAGGAGCCGGGTGCCCCTGAAACAGCCGATATCCAGTTCAGCGTCAGTATCGGCATCGCCGCAGCGGCTGGCACGGGCAGCGCAGAAGATTGGTTGGCGAAGGCGGACAAGGCGCTCTATCACGCCAAACGGCACGGCAAGAACACCGCCAGCTACGCCGATTAATCTGCACCGGGACCGCTGCACTGCTCATGTGGCTGGAGAGCAGGCTGTCATTTCATCGGATACGCACCAGGCCGCGCTCAGTTCTCCACGCGCCACTGGCTCATCAGCATCTGCAGGAACCGCTCTGCGGTGGGCGAGAGCAGGGCGCCTCGACGGCGCACGATGCCAATGGTGCGCGATACCACCGGGTTGCCGATCGAACGCGTCACCAGCGTCGGATGATCGCCATCAGGGGTTGCCATTTTCGGCAGCACCGATACCCCGATGCCGGCCTCGACCATGCCCAGCGAAGTGGACAGGTGAGTCACTTCGTAATGCCAGCTCAGCTTGAGGTTCTCGCGCGCCAATGCGCCGTCCAGCAGTGTGCGGTTGCCACTGGTGCGATGCACGGTGATCAGCTGGTGCTCGGCCAGATCAGCCCATTCCACCGTGCGCTTGCGGGCCAGCGGATGATCACGCCGGCATGCCAGCACGAACGGATCCTCGGCCAGCACGTCGAAATCGAGGTTGGGATCATTGGCACCCATGAAGTTGATGCCGAATTCGACCTCGCCGCGCTCCACCGCCTGCAGGCCCTCGGTGGCCGGAATATCCAGGATGCGGAAGCGCACGTTCGGATGCGCCTCGTGGAAGCGCGCCATCACGCTCGGCAGGAAGTAGAACGCCGCCGTGGGCAGGCAGGCGATGGTCACCGTAGCGCCGCGGGTGTCTTCGCGACCGCGCAGCGAGAACAGCGAGCCATCGAACTCCTCCAGCATGCGCCGCACCAGCGGCAGCAGGTTCTCGCCCACGGCCGTAGTGCTGACACTGCGCGTGGTGCGCTCGAGCAATGGTGAGCCCACGGCCTGCTCAAGCTTCTGGATGCGCCGGCTCAGCGCCGGCTGGGAGACGTGCAGGATTTCGGCCGCGCGATGGAAGCTGCGGGTTTCCGATACCAGCAGGAAGGCGCGCAGATCGAGAATCTCGCAATTGATGCTCATCAGGTATCAATCATCCAAAAATCAGCAATTCACAGATCAATTGGGGTCATGCCAGTATCGAATCACAGAGGGGTCATTCATCCCCTATACGCATCAATCTAACACACGTATGTCCAACGATCTGCTCAGCATTCCCTGCGTGCTCATGCGTGGCGGCACCTCCAAGGGCCCCTTCTTCCTGGCCAGTGACCTGCCGGCTGACACCGCCGAACGCGACCGCCTGCTGCTGGAGGTGATGGGTTCGGGCCACCCGCTGCAGATCGACGGCATCGGCGGCGGCAACGCACTCACCAGCAAGGTGGCCATCATCGACCGCTCCAGCCACCCCGATGCCGACGTGGACTATCTGTTCGCCCAGGTACGGGTGGAACAGCAGGTGGTGGATACCTCGCCCAACTGCGGCAACATGCTGGCGGCGGTGGGCCCGTATGCAATCGAGCGCGGGCTGGTGCAGGCCCAGGACCCGCAGACCGAAGTGCGCGTCCACAACGTCAACACCGGCAAGCTGATCATCGCCACGGTGGAAACGCCGGGCGGCAACGTGGTCTACCGGGGCGACACCCGCATTGCCGGAGCGCCGGGCTCGGCCTCTCCGGTCCGGTTGTCCTTCCTGGATGCGGCAGGCGCACGGACCGGCAAGTTGCTGCCCAGTGGCCATGCGCAGGAAGCCATCGGCGGCGTGCCGGTCAGCCTGATCGACTGCGCGATGCCGATGATGCTGGTGCACGCTGAGGACCTGGGCGTACGCGGCGATGCGTCACCTGCCGAACTGAATGCGGATGCCGCGTTCATGGCGCGGTTGGAGGCGTTGCGTATCGAGGCCGGCGCCCGAATGGGCATCGCTGACGCCGGCAGCAAAGTCATTCCCAAGCCGGTGCTGCTGTCCGCACCGCAACATGGCGGGCAGCTGCAGGTTCGCTATTTCATGCCACACCAGTGCCACACCGCGCTGGCCATTACCGGCGCGGTGGGCATCGCGACCGCCGCCGTCACCTCGGGCACGTTGGCCCACACTTTGGTCGGATGCCTGCCGCTGCCCGGCAGCATTACCCTCGAACATCCGAGTGGGGCCCTGGAGGTGGGCCTCAGTCGCAGCGCGGACGACGCGCCGGTGATCGCCAGCGTGGTGCGCACCGCACGTCGTCTGTTTGAAGGTCGTGTGTTCGCCACTTCGCCCGCGCCCGCCAGGGCCAGTGCTACCCAAGCCCGCCAATGGACGTCAGCGGCATGATCTGAAACCGGTCGGGCCGGCACGGCTGTGCTTGCCCGCCACCACAACGTAGATGCTTCACCCCTGGGAGGGATGATGTACAAGCAGTTCTTCATGGCCGCGCTGTGCGCGGTCGGCCTGGCCGCGGCCGGATGCAGCAAGCCGGAGGCCGGTGCGGCCGGTGGTTCCGCACGCGGCGGCGACAATGCCCCGGTACGCATCAGCGTCGGTTCCTACAACCTCAACAACCTGCCGTTCTTCATCGCCGACGCCAAGGGCTATTTCAAGGACGTCGGCCTGGAAGTGAAGACCGAGAACTTCGCCCAGGGCGGTTCGAAAGTACTGCAGGCGCTGGTTGCCAACTCCACCGACGTGGCCGTCGGCTTCTACGACCACACCATCCAGATGCAGGCCAAGGGCAAGGACGTGGTCGCCTTCGTACTGCTCTCGCGCAATTCCGGCCTGGTGATGGCCGGCCGCGAAGACGCCACATTCGATCCGGCGCGCCCGCAGACCATCAAGGGCCAGAAGGTCGGCATCACCGCACCGGGCTCCTCGTCCGACTTCTTCGTTCGCCATTTCCTGGCCCAGCATGACATCCCGGTCGACAGCATCTCGCTGATCGGCGTGGGTTCCGGTGCCGCTGCGGTCGCCGCGCTGGAGCAGGGCAAGATCGACCTGCTGGTGAACTACGATCCTGCCGCCACCCTGATCACCGAACGCAAGGTAGGGAAGATCATTCTCGACGCACGCAGTGATGACGGCGCACGACAGGTCTATGGCGGCCTGTACCCGACCTCGGTGATGTACGCCAACCAGAGCTTCCTGGACAAGCGCCCGGAAGCGGCCGAAAAGATCGCCCGTGCCGAGCAGATGGCGCTGAAGTTCATCGCCGACAACAGCGCCGAGGACATCGTCGCAGCCCTGCCTGACAGCTATGTCTCCGGCGACCGCGCCACCTATGCCCGCGCCGTGGAGAACGCCCGCGCGATCTTCACCACCGATGGCCACTTCACCGCGGCCGACCTGGAAACGCCGCTGAAGGTGTTGCGCGAGTTCAACACGGATGTGGCCAAGGCCAACATCGATCTGTCCAGGACCTACACCAATGCCTTCGTCGAGCGTGCCCACGCTGCGGCGCCGGCAGCCCAACGTTAAGCGGAGGTAACCCCCATGGCCCTCAATGCCACCGTGCGCCAGCTCAATGGCGCGCCGCAGCTGGAGCCTGCACAGACCATGGTCGCCATCAACAAGGTGACCATGTCCTTCGGCGAATTCACCGCCGTGCGTGATGTCGACATCCAGGTGGGCGACGGCGAGTTCCTCGCCATCGTCGGCCCCACCGGCTGCGGCAAGAGCACCATCCTCAATTCCGTGGCGGGTCTGCTCACGCCATCGTCCGGGGAGGTGGCCATCGACGGCCGCAAGGTCAGCGGCGTGCAGGAATCTGTCGGCTATCTGTTCCAGCAGGATGCGCTGCTGCCATGGAAGACCGCGTACCAGAACGTCGAACTGGGCCTGCGCTTTCGTGGCGTGCCCGAAGCCGAGCGCAAGGCCAAAGCCAATGCCTGGCTGGCCAAGGTCGGCCTTGCCGGCTTCGAGCATCGCTACCCGCACCAGCTGTCCGGCGGACAGCGCAAGCGCGTGCAGATGGCACAGGCGTTGATCGTCGAACCGAAGGTGATCCTGATGGATGAGCCGTTCTCGGCGCTGGACATCCACACCCGCCACCTGATGCAGAACGAACTGCTGCGGCTGTGGCAGGAGGACCGGCGCTCGGTGATCCTCATCACCCATGACCTGGAAGAGGCCATCGCGCTGGGTGACCGCGTGGTGGTGCTGTCCTCCGGCCCCGCCAGCCGCGTCGTGCGCAGCTTCGACGTGGACCTGGAACGGCCGCGCAACGTGGCCGAAATCAAGCTGGACGAACGATTCACCGACCTGTACCGCGACATCTGGGCCTGCCTGCGCGGCGAAGTGGAGAAGAGCTATGCACGCCAAGACTGACAAATTCATCCAGCTGGCCCTGGTGGTCGCCGTATTCGGCGGCTGGGAAGGCGGCATCGCGCTGGGCGTGATCGATCCGTTCTTCTTCCCCTCGCCAACGGCAATCGTGCAGCAGGCCTGGACCTGGCTGTCCGACACCTCGTTCTACCAGCACGTCTACATCACCCTGACCGAAACCGCGCTGGGCTACATCATCGGCACCGGGCTGGGCGTGGCCGGTGGCGTGTGGCTTGGTCTGAGCCGACGCTCGGCACGCATCCTGGACCCGTTCATCAAGGGCTTCAACGCGATTCCGCGTGTGGTGCTGGCACCGATCTTCGTGCTGTGGCTGGGCCTTGGGCTGTGGTCGAAGGTGGCGCTGGCGGTCACGCTGGTGTTTTTCACCACGTTCTTCAACGCCATGCAGGGCGTGCGTGAAGTGAACCCGGTGGTGCTGGCCAACGCACGCATCCTGGGGGCGGGCCGCAGCGATCTGCTGCGTCACGTGTACTTCCCGGCGGCGGCCAGCTGGATCCTGTCCTCGCTGCGCACGTCCGTCGGTTTCGCGGTGGTCGGTGCGATCATCGGCGAGTACCTCGGTGCCTCGGCAGGGCTGGGCTACCTGATTGCCCAGGCCGAGGGCAACTTCAATGCCGTGGGCGTGTTCGCCGGCATCATCATCCTGGCCGCCTTCGTGCTGGTCATCGACGCACTGCTGGATGTGGTCGAGAACAAGCTGATCACCTGGCGCCCGAACGCGCAGACGCAGGCCACCAGCTGAGCGCGGCCGCCTGAGCCCGCTTGCCGCGCCGCCGGACTGATCCGGCGGCGCGCGCCTCCTTCCCCGATCTTCCCCCGCACCACCGCAACAGGCCAGCGCCAGGCCAGGGAGCCGGCTGGCCGGAGAGAGAGACCATGAACCATTCCACCGTGCTGCCGCCGGCAGCGCTGTCGGTCGCGCTCGGCCTGCTGTTGGCCAGTGGCCATGCCGACGCTCAGTCCACTTCGTCACCGCCTGCACCATTGAGCCAGGCCGAACTCTCGCAACTGGTGCAGCAGCAAGCCGTGCAGATCCAGCAGTTGGAGGCGCGCCTGCGCGCTGTCGAAGGCGGGCAGGGCCCTGCAGCGGTACCGGCGGCAACGCCCGCCGCTACGCTGGAAACCCGGGTCGCCGCGCTGGAATCGGGCCAGTCCAAACAGCCCAAGATGTCCTGGTCCAAGGGGACTCCGGAGTTCAGCAGCGCAGACGGCAACGCAGCCTTCCGGCCGCGCGGGCGCCTGTTCGTCGACGCATCCAGTACCGACGGATCCTCGGTGAGCGACCGCAACCTGTCCGGTACCGAAATCCGTTCGGTGCGCCTGGGCGCCGAAGGGCGTTACGGAATTCTGGGCTGGGCCGTCGAAGGCGATTTCGCCGACAATGACGTGGCCTGGAAGTCGGTCTATGCCACTGTCGATCACCGCCTGTTCGGCCTGCCTGCCGATCTTACCGTCGGCAACCGCCTCAATGACCGCGGCATTGATGGTTCCAGCAGCACCTCCAACACGCCCTTCCAGGACCGCAATGTTGTGGGCACCTTGATGCTGCCGCAGCGCGGGCTGTTCGGAGTCGGCCTTACCGAGCGGGTGTATGGCAAGGGCTGGCACGCCAGCCTCTCGGTGGCGGGCAATGACCTCAACAACGCAGGTACCGACAACGACAGCCAGACCTGGGCCACGCGCGTGCACTGGAATCCCATCGAGAGTTCCGCCGCGACGGTGCACCTGGGCGCATGGGCCTTCCATGAGGAGATCGCCGCCGGTGCCAGCAGCGTGGTGCGCAGCTCGGCCATCGCCGGGCATTTCAACGATCTGGTCAAGATCACGCCGGGCACGCTGCTCGGCGCCGAGCGCAGCACCGCCTATGGCGCGGAGCTGGCGGGCTTCTTCGGCCCGGCATGGGCGACGGGCGAATGGGGCACCCGCAACCTGCGCGGTGCCGATGCCAGCGGTCGCTACGACCTCGACCACCAGGCCTGGGCTGTCTCGGCCGGCTGGTTCCTGGCCGGTGCCATGCCAGCCTATTCGGGCAAGGCCGGCACCTGGAGCCGGGTGAAGGTGGCCGACCCGGTCACACGCGGCGGCAGGGGCGCGTGGGAGCTGAAGGCGCGCTATGAAGACGTGGATTACGCCGAACTGCCCAGCGGCGGTACCGGCAATGCGTGGACGCTGGGCACGAACTGGTACCTCAACGATTTCAGCCGCGTGATGTTCGAGGCCATCCGCTGGCAGACCGACAACCGCAGCGGCACCGGGCCGGGCAGGGACGAAGGCACCACCTTCAACACCCGTTTGCAGGTGGCGTTCTAGGCAAATACTGCGCCCGCGCCTGATCAGAGCAGCAGCAGCGCCCCGATCAGCGCGGGCGGCATCACCAGCGCGCCCACACGCAGGAAGTCGAGCGCGCTGACATGCTCGCCATCGCGGCGCAGCGCCACCAGCCACAGCATGGTGGCCAGCGAGCCGGTCACCGACAGGTTCGGGCCCAGGTCCACGCCGATCAGCAACGCCGCGCGCGTCTGCGCCGGCAGCTCGGCCATCTGGCCCAGCGAGCCCGCAGCCAGGCCCACCGGCAGATTGTTGGCCACGTTGCTGAGCAGTGCGGCAGCGCCTCCGGCCAGCCAGCCCGCCTGATGCGGCGAGGTCTGCGCCAGCGCCTGCAGGTTGCTGGCCGCTGTCTGGATGACACCGGTCTGCGAAACCGCTTCAACCAGCACGAACAGGCCGGCCACCAGCGGCAGGACGCCCCAGGAGACGTGGCGCAACAGCGGCAGAGGGCTGCGGCGCTGGCGGATCGCCACCACCGCTACGCTCAGCGCGCCCGCACAGAACGTAGTCAGGCCCAATGGGCCGTTCAGTGCGGAGGTCACCAGCAGCACGGTGCCGGTGAACAACACACCCAGCGCACTCAGGCGGCCACCCTCGGTAAGCGGGCGATGCTCGGGCGACGCTGCCAACGGCTGCGCGATCTCGCGGCGATGCACCCAGCGCAGCACCAGATACGTGGCACCGATCGCGGCCAGCGAAGGCAGCGAGAACTGCGCCAGCCACTGCAGCAGCGGCGGCATGTGGTTGCCGTACACCACCAGGTTGGCCGGGTTGGAAATAGGCAGCACGAAGCTCGCCGCATTGGCGATGAACGCGCAGACAAACAGATAGGGCAGGGGGTTGGTGCGGGCCGCCTTGCACGCCGCATAGACCGCGGGCGTCAGCACCACCGCCGTGGCATCGTTGGACAGGAACACCGTCACCACCGTGCCGACCAGGAACACCAGGTCGAACAACCGCCGCCCCGAACCGCCCGCATGCCGTACCGCATACAGCGCCAGCCAGTCGAACAGGCCCTCGCGCCGCGCCAGCTCGGCCAGCACCATCATGCCGACCAGGAACAGGTAGACATCCCGGCCTTCGGCAACCGCATGCCAGGCCGTGCCGAGCGACACCGCCCCAAGCAGCGGAAGCAGCGCGGCCGCGCCCAGCGCCCACACGTACTCCGGAATGCGGAACGGCCGGAACAGCAGGCCGACGGTGGCAACGGCCACGGCCGCCCAGATGATGAAGGGGGAACAGGAAGCGAGCATGGAGTGGGTGGGGTCTCAGCTGCACCGGCGCGAGCCAACAGTAACGCGCGCTACAGCGATGGCAAGTGCGAGAAAGTCGGCATCATACCGTGCCGGCTGCAGCGCCGGTCCCGCCAGCAAAGGGCTGTATCAAAACCCGACGTGCGCCCGATTGAAGGCGCATGCCATTGACCGTGACGCGTCACGGTAATATCGATTCCGGACATCCGCATCGCAAGGGTAGTGCCGGCCGCCGGCCGGCAAGACGCCAAGTGGCGCCGCCTCAACTACGGCTCGGTGGCCGCTACAAATGTCGGTGGGACAGGGACGCAGTGGACATGCTCCCGCATCATTCTGTGTCCATTTGATTCAGAGCAAATTCACCCGCAATGCAGCGTAATCCGGCCACCCGCCACCGCTCTTGGCCACCGTCGTATGCAGATGACTTCAGTGATTCACAGGAGATCTTCCGGTGGCTAAATACCTGTGGGCAGGAATACTCCTGACATCACTGCTCCCGGTTTCGGGCGCGGCGTTATCCTCGACTCTTCCTCGTATCGCAGTCTATCGTGGCGATGCGGGATGCGATGACTGCTCTGAGACCGTTCGACGCTCGATCGAAAAATCGGGAAAGTACCAGGTGGAATACGTCGGGTCGGATGAGCCGCTGGATGTTACATCTGAAAATCTGAAGCGCTTCGATCTCTACATTCAACCTGGTGGAGGCCAGAATATTCCAGCTGCTCTTCGTGCTCTAGGCAAGCAGCGTTCGAACGCCATCAGGGAGTACGTCGATCAGGGCGGCCACTACCTTGGCTTATGCATGGGCGCGTATCTGGCGGACGCGAACAATCTAGCGCTGATTGACGAGGAGTTGGATAGTGCCGTCAACCGTCCTGGCTTCCCAGTGCATTCGATTGTCGACGATTCCGTTACCGTGGAGTGGCTTGGGCATCAAGATCAAATATTCTTCCAGGACGGCCCCTATTTCCCTGAATCTCCCTCTCCTGGGTTCAAGGCGCTTGGGCACTACAAGAATGGCGATATAAGCGCCGCCGCGTACCGCTATGGTTCGGGAAAAGTTGTTCTGACGGGTCCGCACCCTGAGGCCAGCCGAGCGTGGTTTGAACAAGCCGAAATTCCAGTCAACCAAATGCCAAGATCTGACGTGATGGGCAACATTCTGGCCGAGGCCCTGGCGCGATAGCGCTCATCACTCACACCCACTGCAACACGATGGACGTGCATATATATCCTGCATGCATTGGTCATATGCACTCCCGCGCTTCTTCCAGGATGGCCCGGAGGGTAGATTCCCCTGACAATCTGTCACGGAGTGACCCATGCAGACTCGCACGCGCCTTCGCACTCTGGTGCCCAGCTTCCCCTCCACACTGCTCTGGATAGCGGTTTCCCTCTGCGCCACGACCGCCATGGCCAACGAGCCACTGCAGATCGATTCGCAAGGCAGCTTCCTCGCTGGGGGCACGACCAAGAAGGAGTCTGGCACGTTCGATCCGTTGAAGCCCTCCAATCCGGATGGCCAGAGCTATCACGGCGATCACGTCTATGCCTTCAACCAGAAGCCGGTGAACGCGCGCACGTTGCCCATCGTGATGTGGCACGGTGCGGGCCAGTCTTCCAAGAGCTGGGAGACGACGGCCGATGGGCGTGAGGGCTTCCAGAACCTGTTCCTGCGTCGTCGTTTCGCTACCTACCTGATCGATCAACCACGGCGCGGCAAGGCCGGCCGAAGCATGGTCGAGGCGACGCTGAAGCCCGTGGCAGACGATCAGATGTGGTTCAACCAGTTCCGGATCGGCCTCTGGCCAAACTACTTCGCTGGCAGCCAGTTCCCGAAAGGGGAGGCCGCGCTTGACCAGTTCTTCCGTTCGGTCACGCCCAACACCGGCCCCTTCGACCTCGGTGTAGTGTCGGACGGGGTGGCCGCCGTGCTGCAGAAGACAGGGCCTGCGATCCTGTTTACCCATTCGCAGGCGGGCGGTCCTGGCTGGATGACGGCCATAAAAAGCCCCAACGTCCGCGCGATCGTCGCGTTCGAGCCTGGCAGCAGCTTCGTGTTCGCAAAGGACGATGCGCCGGCACCGATTCCCAGCGCGTTCGATACCGTCGCTCCCGCGCTGGTTTCGCCCGCGGAATTCAAGGCGCTGACCCGGATCCCGATTCTGGTGCTGTATGGCGACAACATCCCTGACAAGCCCGTTGACCTGCCGGCGCAGGACAGTTGGCGGGCCCGGTTGGAAATGGCCCGTGCCTGGCGTGATGCGGTCAATCGGCAGGGCGGGGATGTCACCCTGATCCATCTGCCGGAGATGGGAATCCGTGGCAACAGCCACTTCCTGTTCTCAGACCTCAACTCTGCCGGAGATGGGAATCCGTGGCAACAGCCACTTCCTGTTCTCAGACCTCAACAACGTCCAGATCGCCGATCTGGTGAGTGAGTTCCTGCAGAAGAAGCACCTGGATCGTTGATCCGGACCGTCCCGTGCATCATTCATATCATGCATGCATGAGTGATATCCGGCTGATGCTCTGTTTCCATGAGTGCACGGGCGTTAGGTTTATTCCTGAACCCCGCCAACGTCGGCCCGCAACACGCGCCGTCAGGGGTAACGTACAAACCCGGAGCACTTGAATGAAGCACATCGTGCACGCCACGCTGTTGGCGATGTCTCTCGGCTTGGCAGCAGGCAACGCGTCCGCTGCCGACTACACGCTCAACCCCTTCAAACTGGCCTACGAAGGTGCGATCACGCGCAATGTGCCCAGTGAGGTCAACATCCACTCGGTGTCCTATCCGCTGAATGGAATCGAGATCGCGGCAAACTTCTACACGCCCGCCAATTTTGATGCCTCGCGGAAGTACCCGACCATCGTGGTTGCCCACCCCAATGGCGGGGTCAAAGAACAGGTGGCCGGCCTGTACGCGCAACGCCTGGCCCAGCAGGGCTACATCGCCATTACCGCCGATGCGGCCTATCAGGGGGCAAGCGGCGGCCAGCCGCGCAGCGTGGACATGCCTTCCCACCGCATCGAAGACATCCACGGCATGGCGGACTTCATCAGTCGATTCCCCTGGGTGGACACCTCGCGCCTGGGCTTGCTCGGCATCTGTGGTGGCGGCGGCTACTCGCTGGCGGCCGCGCAGACCGACAAGCGCTTCAAGGCCGTCGCCACGGTCAGCATGTTCAACTCTGGCCGAGTTCGCCGCAACGGTTATGCCGACTCGCAGCTGGACACCGTCCAGCAGCGCCTGCAGCAGGCTTCGCAGGCGCGCGCACAGCAGGCCGCCGGCGGCGAAGTGCTGTACTCCGGCGATGCCAACCTCAGCGACGAGCAGATCGCCAAGCTCCCCTTCGATCTGTATCGGCAGGGCTATGAGTACTACTGGAAGACGCATGCCCATCCCAATTCCACCTTCCGGTACACGACCAGCAGCCTGCTGGACCTGATGCGCTGGGACGCCACCAACCAGATCGAGCTGATCAACCAACCGCTGCTGATGATTGCCGGCAGCAAGGCGGACAGCCTTTACATGACCCAGGATGCCTTCGCCAAAGCAACCGGTACCATCGACAAGCAGCTGGTGCTGCTGGAGGGGGCCACGCACATCGAGACCTACTGGGTGCCGAAGTACGTGGATGCTGCCGTCGCCTCGCTCACCACGTTCTACACCCGGACGCTTGCACCATGACCACGCCTCGTAAATCACCCGCGCAGACGGCGCTGCTGGGCGCTGCATTGAGCGTGGCGGCACCGTTCGCCGGCGCCGGCGAAATGCCCATGCAGCAGATCACCCGGTCGGGAACACAATCGTCCGTTGCCGGTCCAGCAGAGACCTTCGTTGGCAAAGTACGCGTGGATCCGCTGTTCCCAGCGGACAAGGACGTGCAGGTCTCATCCGCATACGTCAGCTTCGAGCCGGGCGCGCGTTCGGCCTGGCACACCCATCCCGCCGGGCAGCGATTGGTGGTTACCTCCGGCGTTGGGCTGACCCAGGAATGGGGCAAGCCGGTGCAGCAGATACACGCCGGGGATGTGGTGGTGTGTCCGGCCGGGGTCAAGCATTGGCACGGCGCCGCGCCGCACAGCGCGATGACCCATCTCGCGGTAACCGGTGTGACCGATGGAAAATCGGTGGCCTGGCTGGAGCAGGTGAGTGATGACCAGTACCGCCAAGCGTCAGCAGGCATCGAGGCGCCCGTTGCCGGGCCGCTTTCGCCCAGGCAGCAGGCGATCCCGCTGATTGCGGCCGCTGCGGCCAGCAGTGACATGCCCCAGCTCAACGCCGCGTTGGTCCGGGGGCTGGACGCCGGCCTGACCGTGAGCGAGGCAAAGGAAGTGCTCGTGCAGCTGTATGCCTATGCGGGGTTCCCAAAGAGCCTCAACGCCCTGGGCGAACTGATGAACGTGGTGCGCAAACGCGAGGAGCAGGGTATCGCCACCGCACCCGGGAAGCCGCCCGCCGGGAAGGCCCCGGTAGGCGATGCACTGCGCGCCGTGGGTACCGCAAACCAGACGCGGATCTCCGGTGCCCCGGTGGCTGGCCCGGTCATGGACTTCGCGCCCATCATCAACCAGTTCCTGCAGACACATCTGTTCGGCGACATCTTCGAGCGCGACAACCTGGACTGGCAGAGCCGTGAACTTGCAACGGTTGGCGCGCTGGCGGCCATGCCTGGCGTGGAGGCGCAGTTGCGCTCGCACATGGCGGCCAGCCAGCGCGTGGGCCTCAGCCGCGCACAGTTGCAGCACCTGGCCCAGTTGCTCGCACATAGCGGATATGCGGCCGCATCTGACCGCGCAGTGCAGGCACTGGAACAGACCCCGGCACCGTCGCCATGACCGTGCCGCCGTTCAATCCCGATAGCGCAACGCATCACGCAGCACGGTGAACGCAGGCGATGACTGCCTGCGGCTGGGGTAATACAGGTGGTAGCCGGGGAAGGAGGGGCACCAGTCCTGCAGCACGTGGACCAGGGTGCCTGCCTGCACATGGGGGCGCACCAGATCCTCGGGCATGTACGCCAGCCCCAGGCCTTCCAGCGCAGCGCCCAGCCGCAGGGCGATGTTGTTGAACACCAACTGGCCTTCCACGCGTACTTTCAGCTCCTGGCCTTTCTTCTCGAACTCCCACGCGAAAATGCCACCGTGGGTCGGCAGGCGGATGGTGATGCAGTTGTGCCGAGTCAGGTCGTGCGGTGATTTCGGCTTCGGATGGCGCTGGAAATAGGCGGGCGATCCGACCACGGCCATGCGCAGGTCGGGCCCAACACGCACGGCAATCATGTCCTTGGCCACCTGCTCACCCATGCGGATACCGGCGTCGAAGCCCTCGGCCACGATGTCGGTCAGCCCGTAGTCGACAATCACCTCGATGTTCAGGTCGGGATTGGCCGGCAGCAGCTTGCCCAGTACCGGCTGCATCACGGTGAGCGCAGCGTGCTCACCTGCAGTGATGCGGAGGCGACCGGCGGGTTTGTCGCGGTACGCGTTGAGCTGGGCAAGCTCGCTATCGATCTCCTCGAAGCGCGGTGCAATCACCCGCAGCAACTGCTCTCCGGCCTCGGTCGGCGAAACGCTGCGGGTGGTCCGCGCAAGCAGGCGTACGCCCAGGCGTTCTTCCAGCTGGCGCATCGATCGGCTAAGGGCGGGTTGGGACATACCCAGCTGGGCAGCAGCCCGGGTAAAACTGCGTTCCCGCGCCACCAGCGCGAACATGGCCAGCTGATCGTAATTCTCGACGCTCATTGATGCGTACCGGATATAAGCGATATCCGATTATGCCTCTGCAAGAATGTGTTTTGGGGGCGTAGATTGGCGCCATGACGATTCCAACCCCCAACCCTGGTCGCCGGGCAGTGGTCGCTGCCTTGGCTTCACTGCCGCTGGGATGTTCGGCCGCAGCGCCGCAGGAAGGCACGGCCGCTGGTCGATCAGGCGCACGGACAGTGGTTGCCTGCTTCTCACGTTCGGGCAACACCCGGGTGGTTGCCGGGCTCATTCATCGCAGCATGCCCAGCGACCTGTTCCAGGTAGAGCCTGCCATCGACTACCCGGCGGACTATCTTGAAACGGTAGCCAAGGCGCGACAGGAGCGCGACGACGGGGTAGAGCCTGCACTGCGCACCCGCATTGTCGACATTGATCGCTATGACACCGTGTACCTGGGCTTTCCAATCTGGGGCGAGACCGCGCCGCCGATCATTCGATCGCTGTTGTCGCAGCACGACATGAGTGGCAAGACCATCGTGCCGTTCATCACCCATGGCGGCTACGGCGTGGGCAGCAGCCTGCGCGTGCTCGCCCGCCATGCACCCAACGCACGCATCCTGGAGGCATTCGTGATGCAGGCCGACCAGGAGCGCAAAACCATGGAGAGCGTCAACGCCTGGTTGGCCACTCCGCACACTGCCCGATGAGGATTCAACCATGAAGTTCCGTACCCTTGGACAAGGCCTTGAAGTTTCCGCCCTCGGCCTGGGCTGCATGGGCATGAGTTCGGCATATGGCCCGGCCGCCGACAAGCAGGAGATGATCGCGCTGATCCGCACGGCGGTGGAGCGCGGCATCACCCACTTCGACACGGCCGAAGCCTACGGCCCCTTTGCCAACGAAGAACTGGTGGGCGAGGCACTGGCACCCGTTCGCGACCAGGTGGTGATCGCCACCAAGTTCGGCTTCGACATCGACCCGGTCACCGGTGCCCGCGGCGCAGGCACCAACAGCCAGCCTGCACACATCCGGGCAGCTGTCGAAGCCAGCCTGAAGCGGCTGCGCACCGAGCGCATCGACCTGCTGTACCAGCACCGTGTTGACCCGGCGGTGCCCATCGAAGAGGTTGCCGATACCGTGAAGGCGCTCATTGCAGAGGGCAAGGTCGCGCATTTCGGCCTGTCCGAAGCGGGTGCGCAGACAATCCGCAGGGCGCATGCAGTGCAGCCGCTGACGGCTGTGCAGAGCGAGTACTCACTGTTCTGGCGTGAGCCCGAAGCAGAGCTGCTTCCCCTGCTTGAGGAACTGGGCATTGGCTTCGTACCCTTCAGCCCGCTGGGTGCGGGCTTCCTGACGGGAAAGATCGACGAGCACACGCAGTTCGATGCAACGGATTTCCGCAATGCGGTGCCGCGCTTCTCCGCCGAATCACGCCGGGCCAACATGGCGTTGGTGGACGTGGTGAAGGCGATGGCTGCAGGGAAGGGCGCCACGCCGGCCCAGGTCGCGTTGGCTTGGCTGCTGGCACAGCGACCGTGGATTTCGCCGATCCCGGGCACGACCAAGCGCCATCGGCTGGATGAGAATCTGGGCGCAGTGGATCTGGTGCTGGATAAGGACGACCTGGCGAAAATCGATAACGAAATGGCGCAGATCAGCATCAGTGGCGCACGTCTGCCGGAGGCCGCATTGAAGATGACCGGCAAGTAGGCATTCCTGCATCGCCTTGCAGCCGCGCAGGGGGAAGGGTGCAGGCCGTATCGCTGACACCTGTCACTTGTCCGTGCAATGCGTACCGCCAATAGTGAGCGCCACCGCCGCCTGCCTGGCCGGCACTCACCGAAAGGACCTCCCGTGAACCTGCTGCAGCAACTTCTCTGGCAGACCCCCATCTGGGTCTGGGTGCTTCTGGCGTTCCTGGTCTCGCGCGGCATCGCGGCCATGCGGCCGGGGCAGACCTCGCTGCGGAAGCTGGCCATCGTGCCGGCGCTGTTCAGCGTCTGGGGCATCTGGTCGATCAGCCACCGCTATGGCGGCTCGCCGTTGGCGTGGGGCGAATGGCTGGCCGGCATCTGCGCGGGCGCAGCAGTGGGCTGGCTGCTGCTGCGCCGGGCAACGCTGAGCGTGGACGCCTCCACGGGCACGCTGTGGCGTAGTGCCGACTACAGCCTGCTGCCACTGCTGCTGGTCACGTTCGTCATCAAGTACGGTTTTGAAACGGCGCTCGCCGTGGCGCCCGGCCTGAGCAGCAACGCAGGTTTCAGCGCCGCCTATCTCCTGCTGTCTGGCGGATTCACCGGCATCTTCATCGGCAAGTACTGCCGCTATCTGGCGGCGTCGCGCCGGGCAACGCCCAGCGGAATGCAGCCTGCTGGCTGAGCCCAGCCCAGGATGAGAGCGGTGGGCGCGCTTCGGTCGTCCCCTCACCACATTCACCTCGCAGCAGCGAAAATGCGTCCTTGGGCGCGCTCCAGGGTGCACCGATCACTGCCTGCAGGAACGCGACGATGTCCAACAACCCTTTCGGTGAATCCTCATGCGCTGCCGCAGCCAACGGTTGCGTGGAGGTGCGCGGCGCGCGCGAGCACAACCTCAAGAATGTCGATGTCTCCATTCCGCGCAATGCACTGGTGGTGTTCTCCGGGGTGTCGGGGTCGGGCAAGTCGTCGTTGGCCTTCGGTACGGTCTTTGCCGAGGCGCAGCGGCGTTACTTCGAGTCCGTAGCGCCATACGCGCGGCGCCTGATCGACCAGGCGGGCGTGCCCGACGTGGACGCCATCGACGGGCTGCCGCCAGCGGTTGCCCTGCAGCAGCAGCGCGGCGCCAGCAATGCACGCTCCTCGGTGGGCAGCGTGACCACGCTGTCCAGCCTGGTGCGCATGATGTACTCGCGCGCCGGGGCCTACCCGGCTAACCAGCCCATGCTGTACGCCGAGGACTTCTCGCCCAATACGCCGCAGGGCGCCTGCAGCACCTGCCACGGCCTGGGGCATGTGTACGAGGTGACCGAAGCGCTGATGGTGCCGGACCCGTCGCTGAGCATCCGTGAACGTGCCATCGCCTCCTGGCCGCCGGCATGGCATGGCCAGAACCTGCGCGACATCCTGGTCACGCTGGGCTACGACATCGATGTGCCGTGGAAGAAGCTGCCGAAGAAGGACCGCGACTGGATCCTGTTCACCGAGGAAACGCCAACCGTGCCGGTCTATGCCGGCTTCACGCCCGCAGAGACCCGGGCCGCGCTGAAGCGCAAGCTGGAACCCAGCTACATGGGTACCTATACCGGTGCGCGCCGCTACGTGCTGCACACCTTTGCCAACACCCAGAGCGCACTGATGCGCAAGCGCGTTTCGCGCTACATGGAAGGCAGGTTGTGCCCGGCCTGCCACGGAAAGCGCCTGAAGCCGGAAGCGCTTTCGGTCACCTTTGCCGGTGTGGATATCGGCGAGTTCATGCGGCTGCCACTGGACCAGTTGGCGGACCTGCTGGAGCCCATCGCGCAGGGTGATTTCAGCGCGCACAGCCGCGGCGCGCGTACCAGCGGCAGCGCCACAAAACGCGATCGCACGCAGCGGGCTGCAAGCGGCCGCCCTATCCATGCTGGGGCCCCCGACGTGCGGCTGACCTCGGCCCTGTCAGAAGAGAAGCGCCTGGCCGCGCAGCGGCTGGCAGGCGGCGTCATGGCGCGCGTACACCAGCTGCGAGGCCTGGGCCTGGGATATCTCTCGCTGGATCGCGCCACGCCAACATTGTCGGCCGGCGAACTGCAGCGCCTGCGGCTGGCCACGCAGCTCAGCTCGTTGCTGTTTGGCGTGCTGTACGTGCTTGATGAACCCTCGGCCGGCCTGCACCCCGCCGACAGCCAGGCGCTGTACGACGCGCTGGACCGGTTGCGCGACGGCGGAAACTCGGTGTTCGTTGTCGAACACGACCTGGAGCTGATGCGCCGCGCGCAGTGGCTGGTGGATGTTGGCCCGGAGGCGGGTGAGCACGGCGGGCGCGTTCTCTACAGTGGCGAGCCCGACGGCCTGCGCAAGGTCCAGGAATCGCGCACCGCCCGGTATCTGTTCGACCAAGTGCCTGCGGCCGCCAGCCGGCAGCGCAGCGCCAGCAGCTGGCTGGAACTGAAGGGCATCCACCGGCACAACCTGCAGGGTGTGGATGCGCAGGTGCCACTGGGGCTGCTGACCGCAGTGACCGGCATTTCAGGGTCGGGCAAATCCAGCCTGATGGCGCAGGCACTGCCCGAGCTGGTGCTGCTGCACCTGGGGCATGAGCCCGAAGACAACAGCGCAGATAATGCGCCCACCGACGCGCCGACCGTGATCGAAGCGACCCGAGGCCGGCTGGCTGGCGATGTGGACGCCATCCAGCGGGTAGTGCAGGTGGACCAGAAACCCATCGGCCGCACGCCACGCTCCAGCCTGGCCACCTATACCGGGCTGTTCGACCACGTGCGCAAGCTGTTCGCCGCTACGCCCGCCGCGCGCCGTCGGCGTTTCGATGCCGGCCGTTTCTCGTTCAACGTGGCCAAGGGCCGATGCGAGACCTGCGAAGGCGAAGGTTTCGTCAGCGTCGAACTGCTGTTCATGCCCAGCGTCTATGCGCCGTGCCCCACCTGCCATGGCGCCCGCTACAACGAGGCCACGCTGAAGGTGCTGTGGAATGACCGCAACATCGCCGAAGTCCTGCAGATGACGGTGGACCAGGCGCACGCGTTCTTCATCGAGGAAGAGGCCATTGCCCGTCCGCTGCAGCTGCTGCAGGAAATCGGACTGGGGTACCTGCGGCTGGGCCAGCCGGCCACGGAGCTTTCAGGCGGCGAAGCCCAGCGCATCAAGCTGGCGACCGAGCTGCAGCGCAGCCAGCGCGGGCGCACGCTCTACGTACTGGACGAACCCACCACCGGCCTGCATGCATCGGACGCGGACAGGCTGCTGGTGCAACTGCAGCGGCTGGTGGACGCGGGCAATACGGTGGTGATGATTGAGCATGACATGCGCGCGGTTGTGCAGGCGGACTGGGTGATTGACGTCGGACCTGGCGCAGGCGCTGCGGGCGGCACCATCGTGGCGAAGGGAACGCCACAACAAGTGGCGCGCGCCAAGGGCAGCAGGACGGCCCCGTTCCTTGCGCGGGAGCTGCGGCAGGGTGGGTGAGGCGGGGCGTCGCCGAGGTTGTATTCCTACTTCCGCACGCCACACCGCTCATCCTCAGGCACATCGCCAGCAAGCGTCAGTAGCAGCCGATCCTGCAGCGTAGGCTCCTGCACGCCAGACAGGACCTGCTCCAGATAGCTCAACGGCACCAGTGACCACTGCAGCGTGGCCTGCAGGGGGTAGATCGCAGGCGCCCGTTGCTCGGTACCCAGCGCAACCCTGATCAGCAGAAGCGGCGGCTGCCTCTCCACGTGCAGCACCGGCACACCCTTGCACAGAATCTGGAAGGAAGCCGAAGCGGGCGTCCCCTCCAGGAACTCGAAACCCTCCCGCGCCCGCGCTTCTGCGAATCGAAGCGCGTGGCGGCGCAGCGTCCAGAATGTCTCATCGGGCACATCGCGGTACGCGAGCACCTCCGGCTCAACAGGCTCTGGCAAGTGCATCTGTACGGCAACGACCAGCGCCAGAAAGAGCGCCCACATCACCCCGTGGCGCACCTTCATTTCGGGTTCCACCAGGGCAGTCCTTCAGTCAGCCGGCTGCAGCCGTTCGATTGCGTGGGCTGCAAGCCCCACGCCGGCCATGATCAGCCCTTCCATCACCCGGTCGCCGACATATTGCTCCGGCTCGCCGTTCTGGCGCGTGCGTTCTGCCGCCAGCAGCACTTCCAGCACCACGCGCAGGCCTGTCAGCGAGCAGTCGGCATCGGCCAGCGCCATCTGTCGGCCACGCAGCTGATGCCGCTCTGGCCAAGGCTGGCCGTTGGCGGCCACGCCCGAGCCGATGCTGTGCAGCAGCGCGATGAGGGTGTTGGGGTCCACGGCAGGCCCGGCCGAGGGTGCCTCGTGGATGGGCTGTGGGGCAGGGGAGTAGGGCGTGGTCATGGCAGGGCTCCTTGCGTGCAGGCAGAAGCCGCCACCGATAAAGGTGGCGGACGATGCGTGGTTCGAAACCCGGTCTACGCTGGAACCGGCGGGCGCAAGGCCCCCACGCACCGCCCGCCATAGCCGGCAGACGGATTGCCAGCCGGCACCACGCGCGGTGGTGCCGGCTGGCAAGCGTAAACATCAGCGTACAACCGGGGTTTCGAAGCCCGACCACCGGTGTTAGGTGGCATGGCAAGGAATACGCCCGGTTGTGCGCGATGCCAATACAGTAAGGGCAATGCCGTCACCGTTTCCGACGTTTTCAGAATCGTTGTATGGCGGGGAAGGGCGCTAGAGGCTTGGCCTGCAAGGGCTGTGGGCGGTGCCGATTGGCCGGCATATTTCGTGCCGGTACCGACATGCTCTGACCGGGAGTAGGGCAGACGCGACAAATGGATGGACGGGGCGAACCCTTGATGCCCCCTTGAGGTCTGCTCCTATCCGCGGCAATCAGAGTGCACTGCGTGGCTGACGCCGCGCTCCACGCCGTGGCACTATCCTGGATGCGTCAGGGGCGCTTGATAGGGGGAAGTACATGGAAAGTACGCAGAAAAGACTAACGATGGCCGATGTGGCTGGCTGGGGTTCGGCTGTCGTCACGTTTGGCTTGATTCAAGGCGCGCTCTATCTGAAGGCGTACTGGGGCCACTTTGGCCTTGATCCCTTTCAGTTTGTTGCGGTGAGCGAACTAGCCTTGGCCGGCCTGGCAGGCATCGGCATGGTGTTGTTTCTCATGCTGGTGGCCTCGCTGTTTGGCGGCTGGGTGGAGATAAAGGTGACGAGCGGCAGCGCCAAAAGCAAGCTGTTCGCATGGTTGTTTCCGCTGCTTTTCTTCACTGGCTTGGGGCTGCTGCTTTGGTGGTCGAACACGTGGCCTCTTCTGATAGGGCTTCTTCTGACAATCATCTGTGCGCTGATCGTGCAACTTTCGCCGGTGGTGCCCGCGACGGTGAAGGATTCCCCTTGGCTGATCTATGCCTTGGTAATGCTGGTCTATGTCTCGATAGTGTCAAGCATGCTTGGTTCCGGGCGTGCCGCGACGGTTTCCTCTGGGGGCGGCAAGCACGTGACGGCTGTGACTGTTGATGGAAAGGTGCAGGGCGGCCTTAGCCTGATTGGTCGGCTTGGTGATAGCTATGCGCTATGGCACCCAGCGCGGAAAGCAGCCGTGCTTGTGCCTGTTGGCGATGTTGGGAGGTTGGAGATTGTGCGAAAGGGTGTGACGCCTGTTCCTGCTGCGAAATAGGGCTAGGTTCTGGCAAGCGCCAGGCAGGGAAGTGCTGTGCATCTGAGATCGCGGACTAGCGATAAGGGATGTTTATCGAGGGTAGGGGGGGGGAGGTGCGCTTCTCGCTAGAATGTGCCGCCGTACCCGCATTAGTTCCGTCTTACTCCACTCCCACTTAATTTCCGGCGCCAGGTCACGGATTGAGATGAACGACGCGAAAGGCCTGCCGCTGCAACATCACTGGCGGCTTGGCCGAGCCGGAGTCCTATCTTCTACATCTCATCCGCTCAATCTCATTCAGGACTTGCTTGTCTAATGAACCGAAGTCACCCGGAATTTCATTGTCTGTGAAGAAGGAGTAAGTGACGCCAAAGTCGTCGCCATGGAGCACACGATTGCAGGAAACACTGCCCAACGTGTCGCAGGATGCCATTAGCTCATCGTCATCCATGGGTTGTGTTGCGCCACGTGCACTCGAGCGCCATACGAAAATGTGGCTCTTGTCGCCGCCGTCGGGAACGGCAAGCAATCCTTTCTCCAGCATCTTCGCGTCTTGCCAGCCTTCAATAGCGCTCGTACGCAGATGGGATCCTTGGGGGAGGTCGCCAAACCTTCTTCCAGGAAAGTAAGATTTGGCTACCACCGCTACCGAGATCAAATTACCGGGGCCGATACAAGCCTCGCTATGGCTGGAGTAACAGCCATGCAGGGTAAAGCCGCCGGCCACAGGATCCTCATGACCCCGCCGGGAAGGCGTCGCATCTAGATCGCCAGGAATGCAAAAGTCGGTCTTCGCACCATCGACACGATATGAAGTGGGCGAATCCACACATCCGGACCCAAGAGCTGCCACGACACACACAAAAAATCTAGTTGCTGCAACTCGGTTGCGCGCAATAGTCATATACGTCCCGCGTCGTTGAGCCAAGAACATTGATTACCGTCTCCAGAGCATCCGTCTTGTATCCACCAAATGCCCTGGGGTCTGCTCCATTTCTTTCAAAGACTCGCTCGTGGAACTCTCCGATGACACTCCTGTCTAACATTACCGGATTCTTCTCAGTTGCACCCGCCTGGTCCAGCGCCTGCACATGCGCTCTCGCAAGATCAATCCTTATGGCCTCCATCTTAAACGCAACCGCAATTGCCTGCGTGCTTGTCATAGTCCGGGGGTCAGTGCCCATATTGCTGGCAATGGAATTTGCGAGAATTCTGTTAGTGATTTCTGAGAGCCGAGCATTCAGAGGGTTGGAGCCACTATTGCCTGCCACTTCGCCTGCGCGTTCCGCATACTTATCGCCGCCCGATCCCGCCAATTGATAATATGCTTTCCAATCGCCCGACACGGCAGCCGCTCTTTCCTCAACAGTAACCCAGCAGCCCTTGCCGCTGCATTCGCGACCATCGGGATCTCGGTTTGTGTAGGGATTGCTGTTGGCGTACCAGTAGCGATTGAAATTGTCCCCGCGTGGTCGAGCAGCCACCGGGTCGACCGATAGAAAGCGTCCGATTGTCGGATCATAGTAGCGCTGCTGCATGTAGTTAAGTCCCGTCTGGGCATCCGACACTTGGCCGGTGAAGCCTGGCTGATCATCGCTACCTGCAACGAGCATGGATCCATATGGGTCATAGAATGATTCAGCTATCAGATTTCCGGATGCGTCCGACTCTGCCACCGGGGTCCCCAAGGCATCGGTATGCACGTATGTGACTGTCGCCTGTGCATACACTTCAGGACTGAGCGCCCCGCACATCAGCATCAACGAGATCATGTGGCGGGTAGCTATGCTGGCTCGATTCATTCGCACTACCCTCCAGTTGCGGAAACGGCGGGGGCCCAGGCCGAGCACCCTATGGGCTTGCATGCTCTCACTTGGAACGTAGCGCCTGCAGGAACGCCCGTGTAGTCGATCTGCACCGACGTTGCAGGCCCCGAATAGGCTCCCCTTCCTGTGACTTCGTACCAGGCAGCCCCGGCCACTGCATTCCAGCTGACGAAGTAACGCACCTGCCACGGCGGGAATGCATTGGTAACCACGAAGCGCGCGGTGAGTCCGGTTGGTGTTACAGGCGGAACATTCACTGCCACCGCAACTGAGCCACTGTAGCCGCTGCATCCCCCTTGATTGCATGCGGCGACCCGGTACGCATAGGTACCATCGCCGCGACCGGAGATCACCGCAGAAGTACTTCCGCCGCTATAGACCGCCGTCCATCCTCCGCCATTCGCGCTCTCTTCAACTACATAGCTATTGGCTCGATCAACCGCGTTCCAACTGACCGTGTAACTGCCGGTGCCGGAACTACCCGGACCGAATAGCGCCGGCTCTGACGGTGGTCGCATCACTACCACGTTCAACGCCGGCCCCTGCGGCCCGCAGCCCCCATCGTTGCAAGCTGCAATGCTGTAGCTGAGGCTTCCATTTGCGCGCCCAGTCAATGTCGCGCTGGTGCTGCCGCTATTGAGGATGGCATTCCACCCACCGCCGGATACGCTTTCGAAGAGCCGGTATGTCGTCGCAAGGGGAACCGGCGACCAGTTCAGAGCGACACTTCCATCATTGGATAGAGTCGGGCCGGACAGATTGGAGCTGCCTGTCGGAGCACGAACGACCCGCACAGTCGCGGGGCCAGTACTCGGCCCGCACCCGCTGCTGTTGCAAGCGGACACGCGGTAGGCGTAGCTTCCGTCTGGCTTCTGTGAGAATTCCTTCGCTGTCGCTGCGCCTGTTGCTGCCACGATCCAGGCGGAGCCACCGCTGCTTTCTTCCAAGTGGTAGACGCTCGAGCCGGATACTGAAGACCAGGAGACGGTGTAGGCACCGTTCGCAGACAGTGCGGGAGCACTCAATCCAGCGGGTGATTCTGGGACGCGCAGCACCTGCACCGACGCCGTTGCACCGTACTCACCGCAGCCGGCGGCATTGCAGGCACGTGCGCGGTAGGCAAATGTGCCGTTGGGCTTGCCGGCAAAGGAGCGAGAGAGGATGGCGTCATTCTGGATTTCGGCCCATCCACTTCCTGTTGTGGACTCCTCCAACCTATAGGTCTGGGCGCCGGCCACTGCTGGCCACGAGACGCTGTAGTTGCCGTCTATTGAGAGCCCAGGCGCGTTTACGGAGGGCCCAGCTGAAGGGAGCGACTGGACCGAAGTGATAGCAGTGGCACTCCAGCCGCCACAGGCCGTAGCGCGACAGGCTCGCACACGGTAGCCGTAAGACCCGCCAGCCCTGCCGGTCACTTCTCTCGTCCTGTCAGGCCCGGAATAGATGTTGGACCACGCGCCGGCGCCCGCTTGCTCTTGCAGATCGTACCGGCTGGCTTGGGCCACCTCTGACCAGGAGACCGTGTAGTTGCCGCTGGAGCTCTGAGCAGGCGCACTGACCACCGGGGTCGCGGGTGCCGTCGATGTTGTGGCCTTCGCGACCAGACTTCCATTTAGGTAGACGTACTCCACGCTACTGGCGGTGCGATCATTGTCTTGTCGACGAAGCACCCCGTCATTTCCGTAGAAGGATGCGATAGTGCCAGAGTCAGCCGAGGACAGGACTCTTCGTCCGCTACCGTCATATCGATAGCTTTCCTTCCCCACTGCTGTGCGAAGTCGGTTGCCGTAGTCGAACTGAAATCCTTGACCGTTCTTGACTGAAAGATTTCCCTGCACGTCGAAGGCGAGCCCCACTACCGTCGAGCCGCTACTGTTGATGATGTTGGTCAGGCGATTGTTGCCGTCATACCAGTAGGAAAGATCCTTAAGGTCTTCAAGTCTGACCGCACGGATGTTGTCCAAGGCGTCGTAGCTATAAGTAAGCTGCCCATTGCCACCGAAGGCGGTTGAATGGGTGGACAGCAGGCGATCCTGCGAGTCATACGTCATCGAGCGAGTGCGCGCTGCGTTCAATCCATCGGTGATCTGCGCTACGTTGCCTGCAGCATCGTAGCCATAAGTGTTATTGAGAACCCCTGCGTCGGAAACACTGGCTGGAAGCTGTCTCCCGTTCTGTTGCATTGTGTGCACTATCCCGTTGCCGTACACAAACCGGCTCATGCCACCATTAGGGAAGTACGTGACGCTGGATACAAAGGCGCCCGCGCGTGTTGGCTGACCCAGCGCATTGGGAGCGTATTCAACGCTAAGCCCGCTTGGATAATGAACACCGGCCAAGGAAGCGTGTGGGTCGTAGACGTACCCAACCGACCGTGCAGGCATTCCCGTCTGTTCGATCGATTCTCCGGTAACGAGGCGACGCCTGTTGTAGCTGTAGGTATTCACCACCTGGCTACTACCAGCATCATTGCGCGTGGTGACTTGGGCGACCTTGCCGTCGGCGGTGTAGCTCCAGATCTGGTCACCATTGCTGTCCGGAAACGACAAGGCGAGCAGGCGATTTCGGGCATCGTACGATCTGGAGACGCGTCGCGGAGCTACCGACGCCGAGCTGCCGTCTGGCTCGCAGCCGGTACTACTCGCGAGGCCGGACGCAGACCAGGCAACGTTACCAGCTCCGTCGTAACCGACGAGCGTAGCTCCTGTCTCAGGCTCTACTGTCCGACACAGCTCTTGGGCCGCGTTATAGGAATAGGCTCGCGTAACCTCCAGGCTGCCATCTGCGCTGCCGCGGCGAATGCTCAGCGGCTTTGCGAAGGCGTCGCGATCAATGACTGTCAGCCCTCCTTCCGGTTGAAGGATCCGCGTAGGACTATCGAAGGAGGGCTGATCCAGCATGCGATACCAGGTCCGGATCTCGGCCCCCCTGGGATTGCGAGCAAGGGTGAACACGCCTGACGCGTCTCGTTGATAACTGAGTGACGTGGTGAGGTCACCCAACTCGGAGTTCTGAGTAACAGAGGTGGTGCGACCTAGTGCGTCATAGACGGTCCAAGTGCCACGATCACTATTGGCTGTTGCTGCAGGATAGGAGGAGAACACCGTCCTGCCTTCGTTGTCGTACTCCCTGCCTGTGAATCTGATGGTGCCTGGGTCGGCGGCGTCGTACTCCGAGACAATCAACGGTCGCCACAGTGCGTCGTAGTACGCGATGGAAACTCGGTTTCCAGTAATGGTTGTTTTTCGCCAATGGCCAGCCGCAACGCCGTACTCGTCGCCCATGACCTGAACAAAGCTCTGGTTCATCGGGCTCCAGGCGGTGCTATCTCCACTCGGGTAGTCAATGCCCGCCACCCGTCCCATCGCGTCATAGCGATATCCGGTCGAGAACCCGTTCTGATCGGTGACTTGGCTAATCCAGCCGCGATCATCCACGACAGCGCTTTGCGTTGTGCCATCAGGGAAGCTGATCAGCTGCGGAACACCGCGCTTCCAAGAGCCCAGCACGATAGTGTTCCCATTTCCATCACGCACGTATGCGATGGTGCCATCAGTGTTGTAGCCAAGCGATTGGGTCAACTTCCCAAATGCCCAGAACTGCGTGGGTCGAGAGGTGACAGGATCGAACGTCGCCTGATCGGCGAGGACGCCATTGATCGCACGAGTAGCAACTTGACCCAGAATCCACGAGCTTTCGTTGTCATGGTAGCTCAGGGTTTCCAAGGTAGTGGCGGCCCAGGCTTGTGGAAGGCTGGCCGTTGCAACCAGAGCAGCTGCGAGCAGCGTCTTGTGCGGGTATGTGCTTCTACGAGGCGATTTACGTGCCATACGCTTCCCTAAATTGTGGGACGCAGCGCACGAGCGCTGCCATTCGACTGCCTGTCGTAGCTCACCCTCAGGGCGAGCTGGATCGCGTGATCTTCAGCGGCCTTGCATAAGCGTCAAACTGATCCACGCGATAGAGAAATGTATTTCCATCCTGCGTGGTGGTGCGTGACTCCAATGGCTTGGGTAGCTCTTCTTCCTTCGAGCATGACCAACAGGGATTGCTGCCAATCCGGGCATAGCTGCCGTCCGAGCTACGCCGGTACTGGGTGTCTATCCGCCGCAGCACTCCCTGCGTATTCCCGCGTTCCTCACTCAGCAGCTGGCCTTCGAGATCTCCGTACTTCTGACTGAAGGTGAAGCGATCCCAGCTGCCGTCCTCGCGAGTAACGGTGAGTGCGCGCGTCTCGGGGCACGGCGTAGTCGAGCAGTAGACATGTTGTCCAGTGTCCAGGCTCGCAGCAAGCGGCGTGTACTGGTAGCTCCATGTCATGGTCGCGAGCCCGGGCCCTGAGATGACCTTGCGATCCAGTGCCAGCACGGTCAGGAGGTGGGACTCCACCGGATAGAAGATCTGCGTGAAGGGCCGGCAGGTGTTCGGCGCATTGGTTCTGCCATGAAGTCGGTAGCTCATTTCAAATGTGCCCCTGGCTCCTGAAGGATGAGTCATGACCACCGTTGCGGATGAGCTTGGGCCAGGTGTGAACGGCACAAAGTCTGCACAGTTCCTCCAGCCGCCAATGGGGTTATCGAACGCAGCTCCGGCATCAAATGACCAACTCGATCCATCTGGAAGTGCCACGCGGGTGAGCTTGCGATCGACAGTGCTGCCGGTGTACTCATAGTTCCAAGTGCGGCCATTGGCGACGACATTCTGTACCCCGTCAGCCCCTGAGTTCACCGTAATGGAGCGGCCGTCGCTCGCGCTCATCACGACCTGACTTGGGGAGTAGGTGAAGGTAATGAAGTTGCCGTTCCTGTCCTCGATACGGGTCGGCAACGCGCGGAACTCACGCAGTCCCATCGTGCTCGTGTAGTTGAAGAAGCCATTACCGTAGTTCGCGGTCATGGTTCCGCGGGGTATAGCCACAATGCGGTCAAACCAGTACCTGTCCCCATTGGGGGCATGCGCCATGAAGGCCTCCCCGCTCTCGCCGTTGCTGGTGCTCGGAAGGCAGGAAAACACCCAGCGATCAGCGGTGGTCCAGTGATAGGCACGACCGTCCGTAGGTTGCTTGGCACCCGCAGCCATGATGATCATGGGCTTGCTGTCGCTCCCGGGAAGGCTCAGGGAGAGCCCGCCCCAGAAAAAGTGCGGATCAAAGGAGAAGCCTACGTTTCCTTGCCCGCCACTCACATACTCGGATGGAGCGCTGGCCTGCTGAGGTGAATTCAGTGGGATCGAACAACGACGTAGTGGCTCGCCCGGCACCATGGACACCCAGCCACTCTGCCCAAACATGCCTGAGATGTAGGGCAGGTCAAAATCCCAGTCCCTCATCGATTTGAGGGTGTCCCGGCGCCCGCCCATTTTCAATGTGCGCGAGAACCGCATTGGCAATGCGTTGTTTCCAGGTAGATCAACATCAACCTGGGTGAACTGGATGCCGCCCGTATAGAGGCTGACCCTGTCACCGAACAGGTCGTTACCCAACACCGTGAGTTCGCTCAGGCCCTTGAGCTTGTCTTCGTAGAAGACGCCCGCCTGCGATGAGGTCAGTGGCGCGCCAGTCTGTGCTTGAGCAGCGGCAGCGAGTGTCAGCAATAATAGATTGAGGACAGCACTGATGACTTTGGAATGCAATGACACGTACGTCTCCATGTAGCGCTGGCTGAGCGGCCAGACATGATCCGGTGACTACTAAGTCTGCAACAAGACAACTTCAGGGCTTATCGGATAGCAATGAGACATCGCCTGGACAAATGCTGCCAATAGAGCCTCATTCATTGCGCTTTACGCACGAACTACCCGCGCTGCGATAGCTGCGCTTAAGAGTGACAGTCACGTTCCCCTTGCAATGCGGCGGACACTATCTCAAGTAATGACGGCGCGCAACTGGCTTTGGTTTGCGCCTCAAGCCAAGATCAAGTGAGCATCGAGTGCACGCGGGAGATCAGCTCATGACTATTGAAGTAGTGACACCAGTTGCAGCGGGCTGACAGCGGCGCGCTTTGGACGACCCATATGACGATGCGACCGACCAGGTAACCGCAGCGGGCGCAACACCATCGCGATGATGTAGTGGCGGGCAAGCTTGGATAGACGGAATACTTCAATCACCAGCCACTGATCGTTACCCGCTTCTGGCCGGAGGCAGACGTGCGCAGGCGCTCTGTCCGGTTCCCGCTTAGAGGCTCAAGCGGTCGTTTGCATGGCTGGGTTTGGTGTTTGCACTAGACTGGAGGCGAGGGCATAGTTCTTCCGTCAAAATGGAGGAATAAGCCCCGCCATGGCAACACCATCTGAGCAGAATCGGCTGTTGTCTGCGGCAACGCAATCGGCGATGGAAGCCGAGCTGGGCCGGAGGCTGACCTCTGCGGAGAGCGACAAGATCTGGAACACGGGTTCTTTTCACGGGCTTGAGATGATCGACATGGCGATTCACTACGCGCAATTTGTTGATGCTCTTGAAGCGTATCTTGCCGGGTTGCGGGAGCGCGATCCGTTGCCCGAGCGTTTTAGGGCCTAGTGCATTCCGCGCCGATCCGCTCGGTGAGAACTGTCAGGGATTGCTGGAATGCGGCCGCAAACAGTTGGCCACCGTCTCTCTCGCGGCTTTGAGCGATCAAAGGGAGCAATCTGGTCCACGTGTCGGGCAGAAGCTCTTGATCTTGGTGCGTTAGAAACGAAATCCGCAGGGCATACTCCATTGCCTTTAGGTAGCCGCGGTGCATCTCAATTGCGGCCTCGCAAGCATGGAGGCGATCAAGGATCTCTGTAATCTCGGAGGTCATGGCAGTCTGGACAGGAGGGGAAGGGGAGGGCGATAGTCTGCGAACGTCTAGACGAGCCTGCCATGAGCATCCTCAACCTTCTACTCACTCGTGACCACCTTGTCGTCGCAGTGGATACCTTGGCAGAGGATGCTCTCACAGGGAAACATTCAGCAGGAGCAAAGCTGCTGCTGATCCCTCAGCAGAACCTGATACTTGCTACGCGAGGTTCTACGCAGTTCTTCCTCCGCATTTATGAGCTAACGCTGCAGGCCAGCTTCCGCGCAGATTTCACAATGGAACAGCTATCTACCGAGCTGGGGTTAGTGGTGGACCAGCTGTGGCCGAACTACGAGAAGGCGGCAGCCGAGGCAGGATTGCCGATCGAGCAGCTCGGAGCCGAGTTGGTGCTTGGTGGCTGGTCGCCGAAGAACGGCCGGATGATGGCCACGGGATATGCGAAGAGTGACAGCCAGCGTACTTGCGTGGTCCAGCCGATCTGGGGCCAGCTGGCGTCCCTAGGCGAACCGCTCCAGTTCGTAACTCCCAGCATGGCCCAGACGGATCTGCTGGCCCATGCGCGCCTGCAGAGCAGCTACCTCAACAAGCAGCTGGGACGGAGGGTGGCAGGGGGCCGACTGCTGGCTGGGTTCCTGCAGAAGGGGCAGTCCGTGCTCAAGGATCTAGGAGAGATTTAGGTCGTTGGCGCCAATCCGGCTAGCGCCAGGATCCGATCCCGCACTTTCTCCCATCGCTGCGGGACCGTAGCATGCTCAAGGTGAGCCGTAGATTAGGAAGATTTATCGGGGGTAGGGGAGGGCAGAACTTGCACCTACTCAGTTCCTCAGTGGAAGATGAGCAGATCCACTTCAATTGGGGCAGTGGATCGGAACGCTTTATGGGGAGCAGGGCTATACAGATTTGCTGCCAGAGGGCGCAGTCCAAGTGCGGCCGCCCTGCAGCGCGCTTGCGGCTCGCACTGACATCAGCCCTTTCGCAATGCATTTCGCTTTGTGCGATGGGGAGTCAGTATCGTCCTCTCAAATTCTGAGTTGCGCGCCTTGCACCCTTCGAACACAGATCGGATGGCTTTCAGTCTCTCAAGAAGCTCTGAAGGATGGGGTATTTCCTGCTGGTTGTCGGAAGGTGTGTCGTGGGCTGAGATCACGCCGCTACAGTCGTCGTGAAGCTCAACGATTGCTTTCCAATCTTCCAAGGTGAATCCGATGACGGCGCCCACGTTCTCGATCTTGACCTGGTCGGCGAATGGGTGGACGACGTCATGCAGGACAACTTCCCGAATGCCCCGCTCGAGCGCACCGCGAAGCATCGCATACAGATTCCTCATCTGAAGGCGTTCAACGTCGTTCAAATGATCATTGCATACTCCCTCAAGATCCACTGCATCTTTGCGGATGCGGTCAATCTGCGGAAAAAATTTCTCGTTCTCCCACGCAAGTCCTTGAACGACCGCGCCGGGTCGGTGATCGGCCCACTCTATAGATTGAAGTGTTGGCTCCAGACCCTGTCCATTGGCGGCCATACGAAGTTCCGTCAGGAACACGGCGTCATGCGTGAAGACGACAACCTGCCTTTCTTTGGCTAACTCGACAAGTCGCCTAGCCATCTTCTTTCGGAAGCGATGGTCCAGCGATGTAGAAGGATCATCGAAGACCAAGGTGGATTTGTCCCCACGCAATTGAGCTTCGGCCAGGAACAGGGCTAAACCCATAGCCCGTTGTTCGCCTTCCGACAGGACCGTGCTCGGTGGAGAGTTTGCGCTCTCCAGCGTCAGGGTGATCATGCTCACCCCATATGCGGTCCGAGACTTCATTGCAGGCTTTTGCGACCGTGCTCCCAGCCATGCGAGCTCTGCCTTCATGGCTTGCAGCAATTCCTCCGTGATGTATTGCTGCGACATCTTGGTAATGCGAGCCGATAGAGCCTTCGTTTGGAGCTGGTCTTCCAGTGATTTTAAGCGTCTGGCCTTGCGCGCATCCTGGACATACTGCTCTGCCAGTGGCAGGACCGCCGCCAAACCTCGCTTGGCCGCAAGGAATGTCCTCTCATCGGATAGGGACCGGATTCGTGTCTCGTCATTGGCTGCGCGCAGTTCGACGGCTCTGGCCCGACATGCTTTCGCTTTCTCGGCAAGGACTGCAGATAGGGCTGGCTGTGGGGCAGGTGAGGTCCGGGGGCAGCACCAATCTTCTGTTGCATTTGCCTGTGCGGCCCACTGTCGCCTCGCAGACCACGCCTTCTGGTGGACTGCGATCAGATCGGCGGTGGTGGCATCAAGTTCGCGCAAGTCCGCCAGGGTCGCCTCGTCAATGACATCGGTGCTGCCATCTGCCACCTTCTGTACTGCATTGGATAGCGCCGTGTTAGCAGTGTTCAGTGCGGTTGCCGCTTCGCTCGCAACATACGTTCGGAAGCGTTCCAGCCGCTCCCTGGCACTTTGAGCAAGCGGTTGCTGGCAAAGGACACAATGCGCACCTTCGTCGGTTGAAGGGTGTTGCTCGTCGTGGAGGTAGACCTGGGCCGAAAACGCCTCGGCAGCCCTGAATAGCGTCTTCCAGGCGTCGCTACCTGTGCCGGCAAGTTCGTCGCCATCCTCTCCCTGGAGAAGGCCTTGGGCTAATCGGTCTGCATCAACGGCCGCAAGCACCGAGGCATGCAGCTCCTGGAGCCTATCCACGGCCCGATCCGATGAAACGCTTTCAATGCTTCGGCATTTCGACGCTGCCTGTTCCAGTCGCGTGGCCAAGCCATCCTTTGCTTTGGCCTGTGGCTCTAGGTCCAAGTTGGTCAACAGCTGGTCGATTTCAACGATGCGGGTTTCGTGCGCCTGATTGAACTCACCCAGCTGCCGGATGTGGTCAAGGTCAGTGTCGGCGGACAAACTATCAATGGCTTTGCCGACTGAATGCGCGCCTTTGAGAGCGGCAAATGGCGATACGTCCAGGCGGATCGCTTCACGTTCGTGCCTGATGCTCGCCTGCAACCGCATCATGCCCTGGGTGAGTTCCCCTAATTGTGGGATCCCATAGGGCTGGTACTCACAGCTTCCCTCCTGAGCAATGTAGTCCTCGCCACAATGGCTGTCGTATACGGCCACCATTGCCAGGCGGCTGTCGGAATGCATGCCCTCCTGCCAGTCATACAGGATTGAGTTTCCCTGTGCGTCCAACACCACGATCCCGGCGCTGGGCGTTCCGGAGCTCTCGGCGAATGCGTCAGGCAAGACTTCAGCCGATCTGCGCGCTCGACATGCTCGCTTCAAGACCCGGGTATAGCCAGATTTGCCGGCGCCATTTGTGCCGAACACGATGTTCAACCCTTCGGGATTGAACTGAATTCGACTTCCTGGGGCGAACCGATTGACGTGCTGGAGGTCCCTTAGTTCCTGCAGCACGGTGGTCTGACCATCCCCCATTGTCGGGATGTGGGCAACCTTCAATGGGACCGAGATTGGGGCGCCTTCGGCTTCCTCCAGTACGGCCCGAATATCGACTAAATCCTGTTCTACGATCGCACCTGTCGCAAAAATGCGACGCAGGGCATCGCTCTGCCAAGTCGGCCATCCGGATGACATTTCCAGGAGTTCTTCCAGCAATCCCATGGCAATCGACGCGCAGGCCCGGACGCGGACCTTCCCCTATGTGCAGACTATCCCGGATCCAGGCAAATTTCACCGTCTCGGAGGGCTGGATTTGGGACCGGGCGGGGGCGGGGCGCAGCCGCGCCTTATCAACGGGTGAGGCTCTTCTTTCTATTTTATGAACCAGCTGACACGTGGATGACCATCCAAAGAGCTCGTCTGTCCGAACCAATTCACCAGCGTGGAGCTGGGTGCGCTCAACAGGCAATCTCTGTCTCTGTCCCACTGGAAGTCCGTGTTAAGAAGTTGCCCGCCACCGTGGACTGGAATGACGGCGCCGAAGTAATACTCACTCCATGCACCAGGAGGGCCTAGTCGAATTCTTGCGATGAGCTCATTCGTTCGCGCTGAGAAGTCGAATTCAATCTTGGCAGATGAGTCGAAGTCCAAAAGATCGCCGAATGTAAGCGCTCCAAACGAGAATTCCTCGCTTGAAAGGCTTGCGGTATATGTTTGGCCCTCGATGATTAGGAAGGAGACATCCTTAATTGCTTCGCCTTCAAAGAAGATGTCAAGGCGAGTTTCCTGAAATCGGTAATGCCAGTAGTCGCCTGAAACAAAATGGGGTGCGCCGAGAATTTCGCGAACTCGATGAGCGGTTACTCCGGGCTCGATATGCTCTGGAAGATCTGCAGGAGCGCGCTGATAGGGGACTATGGTGCGTTGCGCATCAAGTCCCAAGCTGTTGTCAGATTTTAGCGTAGCAATACGCTCTCGGGTTAGCTGCTCGAGCTTCGTGCTTACCAGCAGAGGCCGGATTGTTCCCCCCTCCCAGGTACGGGCACCCCAAGTCGCCTCCTCTTCACGCCATGCATGCCATGCGTTGTGCGCACGCTGCAGTGCCGCTGCCTCGTCAGCTTCTGCGGTCGCCAACCTCTCTACGAGAAGAGCGGTTAGTTGATCTTCCGCCTCTAGGAATTGAGCAGAAGCTTGCTCATTCATTTCAAGTTGGGTCATCGCTTCTGGCCACTCCCGCGATGACGCAGTGTCAGTGGCATCCGCCAAGTAGATCGCACGCTCGACGTAGTGTTGTGCTGTGACAACGGCTGTCTGTGCCGATTCGTTTAGCGCGCTATGCCGGAATTGCTTGAGGTCTTCCAACGTCATATTGTTGCGGTTGAGCTTCTCTTGAAGGTCAGCGGCGCTGTGCAATGAGGCCAAGTCGCGCGTGGCATCCGCGCCCTCGGCGCGCCGCTTTAAGAAGTACTCTGCTAGACGGAACAAACCGTAGCCAAGTGGAAGCAAGAGCAACTTAGCGATGCTTGAGTCAAGGAAGGTATCGACCCATCCCGCGGGTGTTCCCGTGAGCATGCAAGCGACCTGCGCTGAAGTGGAGGGGTCAAATTTACACAATGGACGCGAGATTTGCCGGATACCGGTGCATCTGGGACGCTCGGCCGGACATGCCTGTACGGGAGTGTTGGCAAGGGAAGCGGGGCGCCGCCAGCATGTTTCCATGCCTTCCCTGGCCACCAGCAGCGGTCAGCTCGCGCGCCCTTTAGGAAACGCCCACGTGGCGCGAAGGGCGACCCCACACGTAAGGCATCCGCCGGCATTTTGCCGAAGTGGAAGCAAAGACTAGGCTAAATGTCTGTTGAGTTAGCGCCAGCACTTTCGCGTTACCGGCCGCCGACAGTCATTCCTCTAGCAAGCGTGCAGCTGGATTTGCCGCAGCGCCACCCGCTTGGAAGTACCCCATCACACTCGATACCGACCGGTGCTCGGTCAGTTGCATGATCGCCGGCAGCGCCACCCCCTGGCGACTGGCTTCGGTCACGAACCCTGACCTGAGGCTGTGCCCACCAAAATCCCCCTCCAGCCCGGCCAGTCTCGCCCGCCGTTGCACGATTTCGCCGACCGCGGCGGGGGACAGGGCAGGGCCGACGCGCTGTTTCCATAGCCGCCGGAAAATCGCCCCCTCGGTGATCCCGGACGCCTCCAGCCAATCCTGCAGGGCGAGGGCGGCCCGATCCAGCACCGGTTTGTCCGGCGTCGAGGTCGCGGTGACACCGGCCTGCTGGGTCTTGCTGTGCTCCAGCCGGTAGATATAGCCCGCCTCGCCGATGCGGCGCAGGTCGCGCAGGTCTGCAATGGCGATCTCGCTGCGTCGGCGGCCACCGCTGGCAAACCCAAAGCAGAGCAGGGCGCGATCCCGAATCCCTTCCAGGCTGTCGTCGCAGGTGGCCAGCAGCGCTTCCAGCTCAGGCAGGGTGATGGCGGTCTTCTTGCGCGGCCGTTCGCCACGCTTGACTGCGGCCCGCGCCGCGCGACTGAGCACGGTGCGGATCGCTGGCTGCTCGCAGGGATTGGTGACTTGCTTGAGTCGGTGCGCGGTGGACAGCACGGCAACGCGATGGCGCACTGTGGCCAAGGTCCACGGGCCGACCTTGGCCTTGAGGCCAGCGGCCACCAAGGCCTGATCGACTGCCGGAGGCAGTTCCCAGGCCAATTCGCCGTCAGCCGATCGGCGCTGTACGTGGTCGACCACGAACTGCAGCACGGTGGCTTCGGGTACCGGCAAGGCCAACTCGATGCCGTAGCGCGCCGCATGCCAGCCGGCCCAGTAGCGCAGAGCGCTGCTGTAGCTGCGGGTAGTGTTCTCGGCCGCGGCTTCGGCCAGCAACTCGCGGACCGCATCTGCAGCCTGCTGGGCCAGTTGTTCGGGCAGCACCAAGCTGGTGGCAGTAAGCCCGGCTGTGCCGAAGGCTTACAACCCCGGATCCGAGCCACTCAAATGCCAACAGCATGCCCATCCAGATGTTCGGGCGTACTGCGCCGAAATTGAGCGCTGGTACGTCCAAAGTGAGGCGCGCCGCCAAGGTTTGCCAACGCCATCAAGCGAATTGATCCGGCTACCGGCCTACGGCACCTCAGAATCCACGCAGCTTGGCGCCGCCTGCATGGGCGGCACAGCGATGCGGCGACTCAGTAACGGTTGGGAGCAGCTGCGAAACGCTAAGGGGGAATGGTTGCGCTGCCGGGAGCAGTGAACCGGGGTGCAGGGGCTGCGCCCCTACGAAAACGCCTCACATGCGCCGTCGCGGCCTCGGCCCACGGCTCATATAGACCACATTGGATGGCTCGGCGCCGGGGCCGGATACACCCAGGCCAACCGTCGTTCTCGCCGAATTCTGAGCACTTCGACAAGGTAGATGACACTGGATTTCGTTGTGGCAGAAGCCATTCTGGGCGGTACCGATCGGGTGGCCACCTCGATGCGGGCCTCGGCCATCATCAGCCGCCATTCCCGGGCGATGTTGCAGGTCAGCGACCACCAGGCCATGCGGTCGTGGGGATCAATCTTGATCATGCTGCGAGCTCGTCCTTGTCGGGTGAACGAGCAAGCAGGCAAGAGCCGAGCCAGAGCCGCAGCCATTACCAAGCGGAGGCAACGAAGGCTGCGACCGACCGATGCATGATTTCGCATAATGTATATTATGTTCAAAGCAGACTGAGCATCGACTCCGCTACCGAGCCCGACCAATGGCACCCCAAACATTACCCGGGCCCCAACCCCAGCCATAGCTTCTCTGCACTCATGGTCGCTGGCGACCCAGAGGCATCCCGCCACGTCCAGGCGACACACGCTCGCTCAAACAGTCGCACGCTCCAGTCTCCACCAGTCAGGCGCACCTCACCGGACCAACGTTCAATTCTGAGGGAAACCCAAGCCCTCAGCCCTGCAGAATTCAACGCCGGCGGACCCGCGACCACCGTGACGCGTCACGTTAATGGCGCCCGCCAACCCGTCAATCGCGCCGCCCTGGAACGTCTCGTGATTGGAACTGTCCTTGACCAGGGCGTGGACGCTGGCATTTCGCCAACGGAGCCCGCACTCGACTTGCGCAGCGCACGCTGTCCGCGCGCCCCCTGTAAACGCGATTCAAAAATCATCAGACGCAACAGGCTACTTCGCTGCACCCACGCTGTGCAGATCCCGACACAAACCTCCAACTTTTCCTACCTCCACTCTAGGAAAAGTCTCAAAAATCGAACGTTTTCGATGCTCGACGCGACAGCGGCGCCAGAATGAGCGCCACGCCACTGGGCGCTGACAACACTCCTGCGCATGAACGGATTCCCTGCACCGCGCCGGCTTCGCCTGGCCCTGCTTGATGACCATGACGTCGTCCGCCGCGGCACGGCCTTCCACCTGGGCAACGACAGCCGCTTCGAGATCGTCGCCAGCCACAGTGACAGCCAGGCGTTCGTGCAGGCGCTGCAGCAGCGTCATGCCGATGTGGCCATCATCGACATCACCCTGGCGCCCGGCGATATCAGCGGCACCGAGCTAGTCGAGCACCTACGGCAGGCACTGCCGCGGGTAACGCTGCTGGGTTTTGCCGGACAGACCTCGGTGGCGATCATCAACCACCTGTTGGATGCCGGAATCAGCGGCTTTGTCGGCAAATCCGAGCCGTTGATTGAACTATCCGACGCGGTCGTACGCGTGTCCCAAGGGCTCTGCCGCATTCCGCCGTCGTGCAAGCTACTGACGCCCTGCGATGCACTTAGCCGCAACGAGCGCGAGGTCATCCGGCTGGTCCTGGATGGGCTGACCGTCTCGGAGATTGCGCTGCATCGGCACCGCAGCATCAAGACCGTCAGCACGCAGAAGATTGCCGCGCTGCGTAAGCTGGGGTTGCGCAATGACGCGGAGATCTTCGCGATACGGCAGCAGTTGGAGGCGCTGTGACCGCGCTATCCAAGCGTGGCCACAGGCTCATGCTGGTGGCGCTGTTTACCCTGCTTCCCTGTACGTCCGCAGGCGACATCCAGCACGGAAAATGGACAGCGGGGCGCGTGGTCCGGGTGGCCGCGGCCCCCACGCTGCACCCTGTGCCCGAAGATGCTGCCGACCCCGAGGTGCTGCAGACGCTGGCGCATGGCTATGCCGCGCTCGTGGCCCGCCATTCCGGCCTGACCTTCGTCGAAGTCCCTTTTCCCAGCACCCTCGCCGCGATGGCCGCCGTCTGTGAGGGGCGGGCCGATCTTGTGCTGGCGATGGGTGCTGACGATGGGGCACGCCTGCCCTGCCCCAGCCTGGCGCCCTCGCGCAGTTTTCCTGGCGGTGCCAGCGTGCTCGCCGGCCGCATTGGCGAGCGCTTGCCGCGGCGGGTTACCGATCTCGGCACGCTGCGCATCGCTGCGGTTGAAGGAGGCCCCTACCCGGTGTGGCTGGCACAGCACCACCCTGCAGTACCTGTGCTGCCGCACCCCAGCATGCGGGCGGCATTGGCTGCCGTGGATGCCGGCATTGCCGACGCTGCGATCGGCCTGGAATCCACTGCAGGTGCGATAGCACGACGTCACTTCTCCCACAGCCTGCGGTTGCAGACAGTGGATGCCGATCTTTCGACCCAGCTGCATCTGCTTGCCCGGCGCGAAGACCAGGCGCTGCTCGATCGTATCGAGGCGGCACTGGATGACATCACCATCGAAGAGCATGCCCAGTTGCTGCAGCGCTGGGCGCGGCAGACGCTGCCGGCCGCGCTCGGCCAGAAGGTGCGCGAGGGCCTTGATGGCACCGTGCTCTGGCTGTTGCCAGCCGCAGCACTGCTGCTGGCACTTCCGTTGCTGGCTGCACGCAGGCTGCGCCAGCAACAGGGCCTTGATCAGAAGCAGGCGCAGATGACGGGCATGATCAGCCATGAGGTGCGTAATTCCGCCCAGGCCGTCATGGCGTCGATCGACCTGCTGGGCCAGGCGCCACTGCCAGCCGGGCAACGCGAACTGGTAGCCGCTGCGGCCACCGCCAGCCAGACATTGCGCGGATTGCTCAACCGCACGCTGGACTTCTCCCGCCTGGCCAGCGGCACTTTCCGGCCAAAGCGGGTGCCCTGCAACGTCCCTGCGATCTGCACGCAGGCGCTGCAGGCCATTACGCCCCTCGCGCAGAAGAAGGCGCTCAGCCTGCAGCTCTGCGCACCGCAGGCGCCGTTCCCGATGCTGGCAACGGACCCGGACTGCCTGCGCCAGCTGCTCGACAACCTGCTCGGCAATGCCGTCAAGTTCACCGACGTAGGCGGCGTTGAACTGCGCCTGCAGCTGGATGCGCCCACGAAGAGCGCATCACTGTTGATAGAGGTCATCGACAGTGGCATCGGCATCGCGCCAGCGCAGATGAGCGCCCTGTTCGAGCCCTTCCGGCAGGCCGATGCAGGCAGGCAGCGCGGTGGCAGCGGCCTGGGCCTTTCCATCTGTCGCACGTTGGCCGAGGCCATGGGCGGCACCCTGGATGTCCATAGCGTGCATGGCCGTGGCAGCCGCTTCATTCTTCGCCTGCCCGTGCAGCAGGTGCAGGAAGATGCACCGGCCACTGCCGCTGCGTCCGCCCCGCCCCGGCTGGCCGGCACGCGCATCCTGCTGGTGGAGGATCACGCGCTGACCCGGCAGGTCATTGCCGCCCAGCTGCGGCGCTGGGGCGCGACGGTGCAGGAGGCTGCCAATGCCGAAGATGCCTTGGCGGCCCAGATGCAGGCGCCCTGCCCGCTGGTGATGCTGGACATCGGTCTGCCGGGAATGGATGGCTACGCGCTGGCCCGGCAATTGCGGCTGCATGAGGCAGAGGGCGCGCCGCGCGCCCGGCTGATCGCGCTTTCCGCCTTCACTGGCGGCGATCACACGCTGCGCTGCCAGGTTGTCGGCATCGACGCGGTATTGCTCAAGCCGTTGCAGGCCGATGCGCTGCTGCAGGCGCTGGACCAGCCTGTGCCCGGCCGTGCCTTCGAAAGCACGGCCCGCGAACTGGTGGCCGCCTACGAAGAAGATATCGATCGCGAGCTGCAATGCCTGCACGAAGCGATCGTTCGTTGCGATGCCGCGCAGCTGCGCCATCATGCGCATCGCCTGCAGGGCGTGCTGCAGATGCTCAACGCGGGCGGCATGGATGCACGCGCCAGCGAACTATGGGAGCTGGGCGATCGCGTGCCGCCCGGCTGGGACGATGCGCGCCAGCTGCTGGCCGAGCTGCAGATGTGGCGCGGCTCCCGGGGTGCGGGAACCGCGCCGTCGCCCTGAATCAGGCGGCGTTGCGGCCTGCCTGGCGGCGGGTCAGGTCGTTGAAGCGACCCAGCGACATCAGGTGCTGGTGGATCAGCGCCAACCAGCCGTTGCGGTGCCATTCGATGACGGTCGCATCCGGCAGCGCAATGAACTTCTCGACGTCGACCACGAAGAAGCCGTTGAGGTTGAACTCGCGACCATCGGGCAGGCGCACGGTTGCATTGCGCTCGACCAGCAGGCCGTTGTCGACCAGTGCCTTGGAGAAGGCCTGGGTCTGCTCGTGCTCGCGGGTGAACTGGCCGCAGAACTCAAGCGCCTGCTGCACCATCTCGGTGGCCTTGCCATCGACGAACAGCGGCTGGCCTTCTTCGCCGCCACGGACGATGCGCGGGCTGTCTTCGTCGATGCCGAGCAGGAAGTCATTGTCCGCGCCGGTGTCGATGAAAATGAAGGGGTGGCGGCGCAGGTAGGCCGGGATGTAGGTCTCGTCGTCCCACAGGCCATCGGTGATGAACAGGTTGTCGGTGGTCACGCCCACGGCGGCCATCGGCACCGCGCTCGGGCCTGCGAACAGGATCGGGAAGTGATGCAGCGCCAGCGAGAATTCGCCCAGCACCAGCGGGATGGAGTTGCTGCTGGCAGCGAACTCGAGCTTGCCCGGCAGGATGCGCAGATCGGCGTGCAGGTCTGCCTGCAGCGGCACCGGGCGGGTGTAGAACAGGGGCGCGCTGCTCGGCGCAGCTTCGGTGGTGGTGTCGCTGGTGGTGGTCATCGTGGAAACCATGTCGATCATGCGCGCCTGCCATCCCGGGCGCGCCAGCGGGAACAACCTGAATCCCGCATTATCAACAAGGCAGGTGACAACGGCCACCCCGCGGCCGACTTATTTCAACTGCAATGGGTAGCGCTGCCACAGTACGTGGACCAGAAAGCCAGCCAGTTCGGTGTCGCGCGCACTGACCGCCGCGCGGATCTTGTCCAGCAGGACCATGTCGCTGCAATGCCGCACATCGGCGTGGTTGGCCTGGCCAGCGCGCCGTGCCCGATAGCGTGCAGCCCGCTGTGCGTCGCTCATTGCGTACCCGAACTTGGGCGGCCGACCGCGTTTGCGCGGCAGGGTCAGCTCCAGGGTTCCGGGATCATTGTCATCACGCATGGGCAGGGTGCGGGCGGCGGCAAGCAACGGGGGGTGCGCAATTTATCGTGAGGCATCACTTTAATCCAGCTTTTTCTGCAGTTTTGTTGCAATGCAATGCAACTGCGTGGCGCACGGATGGCACCCATCCACGCATGGCGTGGGAAGTAGATCCACGCCATGCGTGGATAGACCCCCGCCAATGCAAAGGTCGGTAGATCCACGTCACGCGTGGATGACCCCCTCGCCAACACAAAAAAAGGGAGCCCGCGAACGGGCTCCCTGCATCCACCTTACGCTGCACGCACCGGCTCGTAGCCATGCAGGTGCGATTCGCTGCTGGCCCGTCCCTGGCTCAGCGAACGCAGCGAGGTCGTATACCCGACCAGCTGCGCCAACGGCGCGAATCCGCTGACTTCGGCGCGACCGTCCTGGTCGTCGATGCGGGCAACGCGTCCATGGCGGCGATTCAGATCACCCACCACGTCCCCCACCGAGGCGGACGGCGAATGCACCGTCACCGCCATCACCGGCTCCAGCAGCTGCGTACCGCTGGCCGCCAACGCGGCCTTGATGCCCTCGCTGCCGGCCCGATGGAACGCCATCTCCGACGAATCCTTCGCGTGGGTCTGGCCATCCACCAGGCTGACTTCGATGCCGACTACCGGATGGCCCTGCGGGCCTTCCGACAGCGCGGCACGAACGCCCTTCTCCACCGCAGCGATGAAGTTGCGCGGCACCACGCCACCGACGATGCGGTCATTGAACACGACCTCGCCGTCGTCGCGCGGCACCACATCCAGCACCACGTGCGCGAACTGGCCCTGGCCACCGGTCTGCTTGACCAGGCGGCCCACGACGCCTTCCACGGCACGCTGCGGCGTTTCCTGGTAAGCCACGCGCGGCGCGCCAATGCCGATGTCCAGCTTCCATTCGCTGCGCAGCCGCTCGACCATCACCTCCAGGTGCAGCTCGCCCATGCCCCAGGCCAGGGTTTCACCGGTCTCGCGATCGGTTTCCACCCGGAACGAGGGATCTTCCTGGGCCAGGCTTGCCAAGCCCTGCGCCAGCCGGATCAGGTCGGCCGCACGTGCCGGCTCCAACCGCCAGGCCAGTACCGGGGCCTGTGCCTGGATGCTCTCCAGGCGCAGCGGCTGCCCTCGCCCGCTCAGCGTTTCACCGCTGACCGCATCCTTCCAGCCCAGCACCGCCACGATGTCGCCGGCCACGGCCTGCCCGATGTCCTGGGTCTGGTCAGCCTGCACGCGCACCAGCCGGCTGATGCGACGCCCTTGCGGGTGCTGCGAGCTGGCCACGTTGTCGCCAACCTTCAAGGTGCCCGAGTACAGCCGCACGAAGCTCAACGCACCGTGCTGCTGGTGGGTGATCTTGAACAGCAGGCCGGCCAACGGACCGTCCGGGTCCGGCGGCAGGAGGACGTCGCCGCCCTCGCCTTCGGCAGTGACCGCAGGACGATCCAGCGGCGACGGCAGGTAGTCGACCACCGCATCCAGCAGCGTTTCGATGCCCTTGTCCTTGAAGGCAGCACCCGCCAGCACCGGTACGCCGGCGCCCGCCAGCGTCGCGCGACGGATCGCTGCGCGCAGCGTCGCCGCGTCGATGTCACGACCTTCCAGCCATGCCGTTGCCAGCACATCATCATGGTCGGCCACGGCTTCGACCAGCGCATTGCGCTGCGGTTGCCACTGCGCGCGCTCGGCTTCGCTCCATGCCGTCACCGTCGCCGCGCCTGCGTCCTGCCACTGCAGTACGCGGCCATCGACCAGGTCGACCCAGCCGTGGAAGTCGCCCTCACTGCCCAGCGGCACGCCCAGCGCCCACGGTCGCGCCCGCAGCTTGTCCTGCAGCTGCTCCAGCACGCGCTCGAACGAGGCACCGATGCGATCCATCTTGTTGACGAACGCAATCAACGGCACGCCATGCCGGCGCGCCTGGCGCCACACGGTTTCCGATTGCGGCTGCACGCCGTCCACGGCCGAAAACACGGCCACGGCACCGTCGAGCACGCGCAGCGAGCGCTCGACCTCGATGGCGAAGTCGATGTGGCCGGGCGTGTCGATCAGGGTCAGCTGGTGCAGCGGCAGATCGCGTGGCGCCCATTGCGCATGCACGGCGGCCGCACCGATGGTGATGCCACGTTCGCGCTCGATCGCCGAGAAGTCGGTGGTCGCGTTGCCGTCATGCACTTCGCCGACGCGGTGGATCTCGCCGGTCTTCCACAGAAGGCGTTCGGTAAGGGTGGTTTTGCCGGCGTCGATGTGGGCAATGATGCCGAGGTTGCGAAGACGCGACAGAGTCTGGGTGTTGGTGTTCATGAGAAAGGTTCCTGCTGGGCCAACTTCGGGGGCCGCACACGCTGGTTGGCAACGGCGTGTGCGGCTAGCGTTCGGTCTCGGCGATCTGGTGCATGGCACGTTCTCCTTGCGGTGGAGCGGGTTGAGGGATGGGGGGGGGGTGGAAACGAAAAGAGCGCCCCGGAGGGCGCTCTGTGGATGGTCCAGCGAAGGCCGCGATCAGCGGCCTCGTAGGGCTCCAGGCAGACACGCCCGTTCCGCGCTTGCGCGGGTCAGGGTGAAAAACTTCAGGAGCGGCATCCGGTTCATGCGGCGCATTCTAGACCTGTCAATCTGGCGCGCAAGTGAATATTGCGCACATGGATGGAACGATGAGCCCCGAAGTAGAGCCACCCCATGGGTGGCTGCAACCCAGGTCGTCAGGCGAATTACTTGCAGTCGTGCAGCCGGCGGGCATCGCCCACGGTCGCCGCGTGCTGCTCAACGGTCGACACCCAGCCCTTCAGGGACATCGCCGGGTCGGTGCGCGGCTTGCGCGGACCACCATGGATCAGCACTTCGGTCCAGCTGCCGGTCGGTGCCAGTTCGGCCAAGCGTGCGGCCTGGTCCTCGTCGGTACTGAAGGTGTCGTCAGGCGAGGAGGGTTTTGCGTTGTTGACCGTCGCCTGCTTGCGTACGCGCACACGCAGGGCGCCATCCGGCATGCGCTGGGTGGCCACCTCGTAGCGCTCCACGCCGTAGGCCCACTTTGATTCGCCGGGGCGACGCGTCTCAGTGCCGTCATCGGCAACCTCGATCGACTCGCCGGTGACCGAGCCCAGCGCAGCAATGCCGCCGAAGCCGGCCATCATCGCCTCGTAGGCCACCATCTGCCGCTGCTCGACCGACAGCTTGCTGGCGTCCGGTTTCATGCCGGGCAGGTTGAGATAGGCCGCCTTCTTGCACAACAGCAGCACGCGCTTGTCCTCCCAGGCCATCGAGATCTCACCATTGGCGAAGTACTCGGTGGTGAACGATGAAACCGCTGCGCCCTCGCCGGTTGAATGGCGGGTCTCAATCAGCGACGCCTCTTCGGACGCTGTCATCAGCGAGACCTTGGTGGTCGCAGCGGCGCTTGCGGCGCCAACAACGCCGATCAAGGCGACAAACAGAGCGCAGCGCGGGCGGGAGAGATTCATCAGCCATTCCATTGAAAAAAACGAGCTGGCAATGATACGCCGACTGCGGGCGCTCCATATCTGCGGAGAGGCGCCTATGACTCATCCGTCTCGAAGGAAAAGACATGCTCAACCGAGCCCCCCGCATCAAAGCCATCGCGATGTGCGGGCACATAGCACCAGTCCCACACGCGTTCGACTGCGGCCGCATCCTGCGCTGCGTCGCCACTGGACTGAACAATATCCACAGTTTGCAGTTGACCAGAGGCATCCACGTGCATCCGCAATCGAGCTACACCTCCCGTGCGTTGGGAAGTCGGGTAATCCAGTGGATTCAGCAATGCGGAGAAGAACGAAATGTCGACCTCCGCGCCCCGGGTTGCCGTCATGGAGCAGTCATCCCGTGCTTGGAATCGCTTCTCTCGCCTCACCCTGACCTGCAGCAACGCCTCCGAGGCAACGTCCGCACATGCGTCACGCTCACTATCCAGTTGGCTTCTGCAGGAGTGCTGTGCCCGCTTACGCTCAGCCGGCTCCAGATCGCAGCCGGGCAAGCAGATCAGGATGGCCGGCAGGATTACGGCGACTAGAACTTTCATGGCGGGAGGAGATTTCTGTAGAGATCCTGAAACTATCCATTCACCTTGAACCCGACTCCATGCAACTAGTCTGAAAGTAAGGCCTCACCAGGTCGCTGCCGATCGGTTTCGCCGGGATCAGGAATACTTCTCCGGGTGCTGCCGATAGTCCCAGTTCTCCTCGGCGTGCGCCCTGACCCGAGCACTCCTGTCCTGTACGAATACCGAATGCAAGCGAGCGGCGAGCGGCTTTGGCATGTCAATCAGATGGCACGCCACGCGGAAACGAACTGCGGCTGCGGAGTGGGAAGCGAGTTCAATCCAAGCGCACTCTGTGATTGGGTACGCATGATTCAGCTTACAGAGCCAACTGCCGGCCGTCTCCCAAGTCCCAGCAGTCCCCTCCACCAAACCTCTGCTAATGAATTTGATCACTGTCTCGATCGGCACGACACCTTCCTTGAAATCGTGGATGGCGTTGATGATGTCAACCACAATCTGTAGCTCACCTTCTTTGGTGTGGCACTGAGCCGCATGCTTGATTTCGTGTTCCCTGCCAAATGTGAACATATAGGCGCCTGCGTCTGGAACAGCTAATGTTCAAGTGACTATGACTTTCAGCGCAACCCGGAGCGCCGCCCACCAGCGATGGCGCAAAGGGGGTGCACCGGGCGAGGCCCGGCTCGAGCGAGCTCAGCCGCACTTCTCCTGCAGAGGAGAATCATCGAATTCATACGTCACCCTGAACCATCGGAGGCCATTTGCGACAAAGCCCAGCAATCAGGTCACCACCACCAACGGCACACCGCGTCGCGGATGCTGCAGCACCACCACGTCCTGCTGGTAGACACGCTGCAGGTTGCCCTCGGTCAGCACGTCCGAAGGCGCGCCGTCAGCGGCCACCCTGCCCTGCTCCAGCAATACGATACGATCGGAGTACCCGGCCGCCAGGTTGAGGTCATGCAGCACCACGATCACGCACGCACCGGCCTCGGCGCAGGCCCGTACGCTGCGCAGGGTGCGCTCCTGGTGGCGCAGATCCAAGGCAGCCGTAGGCTCATCCAGCAGCAGCAACGGCGTGTCCTGTGCCAGCACGCGCGCGAACGTGGTGCGCGCCGATTCGCCGCCGGACAACTGCTGCACTTCGCGCAGGCGCAGCGCCTGCAGTTCGGCAGCATCGATCGCCCGCTCCACCTGGGCCTCATCCACCTGCGGATCCGGCGGGTGCGGCAGGCGCCCCATCGCCACCACTTCCTCCACGCTGAAGGCGAAGCGCACGCCGTGCTCCTGCGGCATCACCGCACGTTCGCGTGCAAGCGGCCCAGCCCTGTAGTCGCGCAGCGGGCGTCCGTGCAGATGCACATCGCCACCGTCGGCACGCAGATCGCCAGCCGCCACCCCCAGCAGGGTCGACTTGCCGGCACCGTTGGGCCCCACCAGCGCCGTCACCGTGCCCGGCTCGAATGCGAGGGTGATGCCATGCAGGATCTCGCGCTGCTGGCGACGCACCACCACGTCGCGCAGTTGCAGGAAGGCGCTCATGCCGCTGCCTTGCGGCGCTGCTGCAGCACCAGCCAGAGGAAGAACGGCGCGCCCAGCGCGGCGGAGAACAGGCCCAGCGGAATCTCGGCAGGCGGGTCCAGGGTGCGCGCCGCGGTGTCGGCCACCACGATCAGCAGTGCACCCAGCAGCCCCGACAGCGGCAGCAGCCAGCGATGGCCAGGGCCAACCAGCAGCCGCGCCACGTGCGGCACCACCAGGCCGACGAAACTGATCGAGCCGGCGAACGCCACCGCAGCGCCGACCAGCAGCGCACTGAAGGCCACCAGCAGGCGTCGTGTACGCGCCACGTCCAGCCCCAGATGCTGTGCCTGGCGCTCGCCGAGCGCCAGCATGTCCAGCGGCGTGGCCAGGCGATGCAGTGCGAACGCGCCGATGGCGAACAGGGGCAGCACCGCCACCACGTCGGCCCAGTTCGCGCGCGCCAGCGAGCCCATCTGCCAGAACACCAGTGATTGCAGCTCGCTTTCGTTGGCGATGTAGGTCAGGAAGCCGATCAGTGCCGAACAGAACGCGGCCATCGCAATGCCCACCAGCAACAGCGTGGCATTGCCACTGCCCTTGCCCGGCCGCGCCAGCGCGTAGGTCAGCCCGATCGCGGCGGCACCGCCGCCGAAGGCCGCCACCGGCACCAGCCAGCCGGCTGCACCCGCAGCGCCCAGCACGATTGCCGCCACGGCACCCAGCGCGGCGCCCTGGCTGACACCGACGATGCCCGGATCGGCCAGCGGATTGCCGAACAGTCCCTGCAGGCTGGCACCGGCCATCGCCAGCGCCGCGCCGACCATCGCCCCCAGCAATGCACGCGGAATGCGCAGCTGCCAGACCACGGCCAGGTCACGGCTGCTGACCGATTGCGGATCCAGCAGGCCCAGCTTCACCGCCAGCGCCTGCATCACTTCCAGCGGTGGCAAGCGCAGCGGCCCCACGGCGAACGACGCCAGCACCGCGCCCAGCAGCGCGAGCAGCGCAATCAACAACATCGTCCGCCCGCGACGGCGGCGTCGATCCGCAGGGCTCATGCCTTCGGCAGCGCCGCCAGCGCCTGCGCCAGGGCCAATGCACCCGCACCGGAACCGATGCTGGCGTACTTCAGCTGCGCATCCGGCATCACCCAGACCCGGTTGGCCTGTCCGGCCGGGGTCTGCTTCAGCGTCGGGTACGCCTTCCACAGGCCTTCAGCGCCACCGAACAGCTGCAGGTCGTGCTCGGTCACCAGGATCACGTCCGGTGCCGCCGCGACCACGCCTTCGTTGCTCAGCTGCGAATAGTTGGCCACGCCGGCCTCGGTGCCGATGTTCAGGCCGCCGGCCAGGGCGATCAGCTTGGCCGATGCGCTGTCGGCACCGGCCACGGTGGGCGAACCGCCCGCTCCCGTCGCCGACACATGGATCACCCGCGGCGCATGCGCCAGGCCCTTGCCGATCGCGGCGGCCTCATCCAGCTGGCGCTGCACCTGCGTGGCCAGGGTCTGCCCTGCGTCGGCCACGCCGAGCACGGCGGCGATCTTGCGCACCTTGTCCGGCGCCGGCTGCAGGTCATCGATCACCACTGCAGGCTCGCCCACTTCGCGCAGTTTCTTTGCCAGTTCGGTGTGGCGACGCAGACTGTTGCCGATGAACAGCGACCCCTGCAGGCTGAGAACCCCCTCCACACCGGTCGTGCGGTTGAACAGGAACTGGTGCGGTGCGGCCAGGCCTGCCTCGGTGGTGGTGTTGGTCGGCGCGGCGAACACCTGCTTGCCCAGGCCCAGCGCCTCGATCACCGCGATGATGTCGTCACCGCCAGCAATGATCCGGCTGCTGTCAGCCACCTCCACATCGGCGCCATCGTCGGAGTGCACCTTGCTCGGCAGCACCGCCTGCTGCCCCGGCAGTGTCGGCACGTCGCTGCCTGCCACCCGCTGCCAACCTGCGGGAAGTGCTCCCGCCTTGGCGGTGGCGGCCGCCGGTGCTGCTGCGTCTGGGTTGCCGGCAGACGGCGGCGCTTTGTCGCCACAGGCGGCCAGCACCAATGAAACGGCAATCGGGAGCGCGCACTGGCGCAGGCGGGAAGCGATGTTCATGCAGATTCTCCTTGCTGGCAGGGCGGCGGAGTGCCGCCCTGCCCTGTGGCTTACGGCTGACGCAGGCTGATGCGGGTGATGCGGTCACCCTTCGGATCTTCAGCGCCACGCGACTTGTTCACGGCGAAGACATTGCCCTTGCCATCGGCGCGGACGTGATTGGGGAAGGTGCCGCCATCGAGGTTGCCGACCACCTTGCCATCACGGTCGACGGCAGTGACGGTGCCGGCACCGCGATTGGTGACGTAGGCCAGGCCACTCTTCGCATCGAAGGCCACGTTCAGTGCCCCGGCGCCGACCGGCACGTCGTGCACGACCTTGCCGCTGGCCACGTCGACGATCAGCAGGTTGTCGGTGCCCTGCGAGGCCACGTAGAGGCGGTTGCGCTCGGCATCGAAGGCAACGCCCGAAGCGCTGATCGAATTGCCCAGGTCGATGACCTTGTCGACCTTGCCGCTGGCCACATCGATCACCGCCGCTTCCGGCGTACCGATGCTGACCGTGAACAGCTTGCCGCTGGGCTCATCCAGCACCAGGCTCATCGGCACGAACTTCTCGTCGTCCACGCCGGAGGCCAGGGTGATCGGCTCCAGTGCCTTCAGCGTCTTCGCATCGAACACCGACAGATGGTCTTCACCGGCGGCCGATGCGAACACCTTGCCGTGCGTGCTGTCGACCACCACGTCGCGGGCGTGCGGCACGGCGCCGACCGGGAACTGGTGGACCAGCGACAGATCCGCCTGGCGATAGACAGCCACGGTGTCCTGGCGGGTGTTGCTGACCCAGACATTGCCATTGGCATCATCGACGCCCACGCCATACACCGCGAACACCGCACCGTTGGTGCTGCCCGGCACCTGCGCCGGGGTGATGGCCTTGGTCACCTTCAGCGACTTCGGGTCCAGTTTCAGCAGCTGCGACTGGGTGACCGGCGGGCGGCCGACGGCCGAGGTCACGAACACGGCATTGCTGGCAGCACTGTAGGCCGACTGGTACAGGCCCGGCACCAGCTTGTTGGACTGGGTGGCGAACTTCGCCTGGCCCGAAAGCGGCAGCTGCGGCGACACACGCAGCTTCAGCACGGCTGCGGCGGCCGGCTGGCTGGCGCGCACCACCACCGGATGGGTACCCGGCACGGCGTCGGCCGGAATGGCCAGCTGGGTCTTGAAGTTGCCATCGGCATCGACCACCACCGGCTGGCTGTTGAGCACGGTATCGCCACGCAGCAGGCTGACCTGCTGGCCCGGCACGAAGCCGCGGCCGGTGACATCGGCGGTGCTGCCGGGAACCACGTTCTCACCGCGTGAGACAACCTGGCCCTTGAAGGTAGCGCTGGCCGGCTGGTCGAACACCGGCTGTGCGCTGGCGGTCACTGCCAGCAGCAGGCCGGCGGCCAGGGAAGTGAGGCGGAAAGACGGACGGAATGACATGGAAGGCTCCTTGCACACGTAGGCCGCGCCTGGTGGCGCGGGATTCATCGGTTGCCTTGGCCGCTGCACATCGACAGTCCGCCTGGGTAGTGGGGTCGCACGGCACTGCCGTGCGAGGGGGTCATTCGGCGGCGTTGTCTCCACCGGCCGGCTGGCCGTCGGCGGCGCTGCGGTCGGTCACGTCATAAAGCTCGTGCAGCGCCGCGTGGAAGGACGCCGGCAGCATCGGGCCATGGCCCAGGCCTGGGAACTCGCGATACTGCACGCTCAGCCCCGGCACCTTGCCCAGGCGCTCGGACAGCTGCATCGCCGCATCCGGGGTGGCGCCACCAATGCGGCGCAGATGCGCGACCACGCGCGGATTGCTCATGTCGCGCTTGCCACGGTCGCCGACGCGCTCGGCACCGCCCAGCATCAGCCACACCTTTGCTGGCTGGCCATGCACGTTCTGCACGAACTGCTGCTCGATGTCACCCAGCGGCGCACCCTGGCTCCACCACAATGACGGACTGGCACTGAGGTAGTACTGGAAGGCGGCCGGACGGGTGTACAGGCTGCTGAGCACGAACAGGCCGCCCAGCGAATGGCCCCACAGGGCCTGCTGCTGGCGATCGATGTTGGCGCGGCGTTCCACTTCGGGCTTGATGCGGCGCTCGATCATGTCCAGGAAGGCCGCTGCGCCGCCGCCGACAGCCTGCGTCCTGCCGCTTTCATCATCGGCGCGATCGATCCATGCGGTGTAGTCGCGGGTGCGCGACGCCGAATCGATGCGCAGGTCGTTGTCGTAGCCGATCAGCACCAGCACCGGCGGCGCCTTGCGTGCGGCCAGCTCGGCCAGCAGCGGCTGGTCCAGCACCATCGCCACGGCGTTGCCGTCCAGTGCGTACAGCACCGGCGATGGCGCCTTGGGGGCCTTGGCCGGAATCGCCACATTCACCCGCCAACGACGCTGCTGGTCGGGGCTGTCGATCACGAAACGCTCGAAGCGATAGCTGGCCGCCGGTGCATCGAGCACCGTCTGGCCCATCTTCTGCAGCGGATTGCGTTGCTGCGCGTATGCGTACGGGGTAGCCAGGAGCAGGCCCATCATCAAGGCGGCCAGGCCGGACAGCAGCGGGCCGCGGCGCGGAGGCGGGACGGAAGACTTCATCAGTGACGGCGAAAGCGGCACACGGCCACCGGTTCACAAGGGACCGCAGTCTACCTTAAACGCGAATGATTATCACATCGATCAAACGTCACGCTATGTATCACGCGCGCGACAGAGCGTACGCCAGCGCTTGCACCGGAAGTCCGGGTTCATCTACTTTGCCTGCCATCGGGGCGCAGGAATCGCCCCGCCCTTGCGGGTGCCTGCCTGGCCCCTGCCCATCAGCTCCACAACCGCCATGGGATCGGATCCCATGATTGTGAGAACCCCTTGAAGCACAAAGCACTAATCGCACTCGTCGCCGGCCTTCTCGCCCCGCTGGCCGGCCATGCCGCGCCGAGCCTGGCCGGGCTGTATTCGGCCTATGAAGAGGCCGGCTATTCCTCCCTCGGGCTGGAACAGCTCAACCAGACCGTACAGTTCACGGCGGTGAGCCTGGGCGCCTCCAGCAACCTGCAGGGCGAGCCGGTCCTTGAGGCGGGCGATGAGGATGGCCAGGTACTGGCCCGCCTGACCGCCTCCGACGACGAGCAGAACGCCAAGCTTGCAGCGATGGAGGACGGCGTCACCTTCACCGCCAGCTGCACGCTGCAGTTCAGTTCGGGATCGGATTACCTGGCGTTGGGCGACTGCGTTCTGCAGTAATCAGCTTGGCACTGCTGACAGCAGCGCAGAAACGACGAAGCCGGCCCTGGGCCGGCTTCGTTGCATCGGGCCGAAACCCGTTGACTCAGGGGCCGGCGGGCACCGGACCGTACGGGTTGTCCTGCGGCGTACCCGGCAGCAGCGCAAAGATCAGGATCACCACACCACCGCCCGGCACCAGCGCCAGCAGGTACAGCCACCCTGACTGGTTGCAGTCATGCAGGCGGCGCACGGTCACCGCGATCAGCGGCACGATCGTGGCCAGCCAGAGCGCACCCACCAGTGCCACCGCGCCGATCGTGATCCCGGCCATCCAGCTGGAATCGGCGTCCAGCACGAGGCCGGCAACGAGCGCCACTGTCAGCGCAATCACGCATACCGCGGCTCCCGCAAGCAGCAGGAACAGCTGGAACATCCAGTACTCGCGGCGGTTGGCGCGGCCTTCGAACTGGGCGTAGCGCTTCAACGGCAGAATCATTTCCTGCACGGCATCGTTCCTTGAAAAATAAGCCGCGCAGTCTGCCAAATGCATGCGGGCGGAGCAATGCGCCGCCTTGCCACACGCAGACGACTACGCGCCCTTGGCCGCCCTCGCCGCCTCACGCTCGGCACGCAGCCGGTCGAGCTTTTCCTTCAACTTGATCTCCAGCCCGCGCGGCACCGGGTTGTAGTACACCCGCTCACCCATTGCATCGGGGAAACCGGTCTGGTCCAGCGCGATGCCGCCCTCCGCATCGTGGTCGTACTGGTACTCGGCGCCGTAGCCCAGCTCCTTCATCAGCTTGGTCGGTGCATTGCGCAGGTGCAGCGGCACTTCTTCGGTACCACTGTCGCGCACATCGGCCTTGGCCTGGTTGAAGGCGGCATAGCCGGCATTCGACTTGGCGGTGCTGGCCAGGTACAGCACCAGCTGCGCGAAAGCGAGCTCACCTTCCGGGCTGCCCAGCCGCTCATAGATGTCCCACGCCTCCAGCGCCATGCTCTGCGCGCGAGGATCGGCCAGGCCGATATCCTCGATGGCCATGCGGGTGAGCCGGCGCGCCAGATACGAGGGATCACAGCCGCCGTCGAGCATGCGCGTGAGCCAGTACAACGCGGCATCGGGATTGGAGCTGCGCACGGATTTGTGCAGCGCCGAGATCTGGTCGTAGAACTGCTCGCCGCCCTTGTCGAAGCGGCGGGTGCGGTCGGCCAGCACCTGGGTCAGCGTCTGCGGGGTGATGCGCCCGCCCTCCCCGCCCGCCAGCTCAGCGGCGATTTCCAGCAGGGTCAGCGCACGGCGGACGTCGCCATCAGCGGCGGTGGCGATCTCCAGCAGCAGCTCGGGCGCGACTTCGATGCGTTCCTCGCCGAGGCCACGCTCACGGTCACCGAGCGCACGTTCCAGCGCTTCGACGATGTCGGTTGGCGAAACACCTTCCAGCACGTGCACGCGGCAACGCGACAGCAGCGCCGAGTTCAACTCGAACGACGGGTTCTCGGTGGTTGCACCGACGAACAGGATGGTGCCGCGCTCGATGTGCGGCAGGAACGCATCCTGCTGCGCTTTGTTGAAGCGGTGCACTTCATCGACGAACAGCACGGTGCGACGACCTTCGGCGAAGCGCTGCGCGGCCTCTGCCAGCACCTGGCGCACCTCCGGCAGGCCGGACAGCACGGCGGAAATGGCACGGAATTCGGCGTCGGAGTATTCAGCCAGCAACAGCGCCAGCGTGGTCTTGCCGCAGCCGGGCGGTCCCCACAGGATCATGGAATGCACGCGTCCGGATTCGACGGCACGGCGCAACGCGCTCTCTGGCGCGAGCAGACGCTTCTGCCCGACCATCTCATCCAGGGTGCGGGGGCGCATGCGCTCGGCCAGCGGGCGCATGTGTTCCCGATCGACACTCAGCAGATCGGGGCCGGGGAATGAAGTGGAGCGATGTCTTGGCACACGGTCATTGTACCGCGAGAGCATGCCAACCAAGGTTGACGCCTACCAAGGGCGGTAGCGCCGGGCCATGCCGGCGGACCGGAGATCTGCGGCAATCGGTAGTGCCGGCCGCTGGCCGGCAGATCAAAGCGTGTCAACCAAGGTTGACACCCACCAAGGCGGTGCCGGTTGACACCTACCAAGGGCGGTAGCGCCGGGCCATGCCCGGCGGACCGGAGATCTGCGGCAATCGGTAGTGCCGGCCGCTGGCCGGCAGATCAAAAGCGTGTCAACCAAGGTTGACACCCACCAAGGCGGTGCCGGTTGACACCCACCAGAGCAGGTAGCGCCGGGCCATGCCCGACTGACCGGAGATGTGCGGCAATCGGTAGTGCCGGCCGCTGGCCGGCAGATCAAAAGCATGTCAACCAAGGTTGACACCTACCAAGGCGGTGCCAGTTGACACCCGCCAGCGCAGGTAGCGCCGGGCCATGCCCGGCGACCGCGATCAGTTGCCGATGACGTCGGTACCGGCCGGCGGGGTGAAGCGGAACGTGTTGGCGGCGAAGCTGGGGTTGCGCTTCCAGCCGCTGAAGCTGATCACGGTGCGCTGGCCCACGGCGTCGGTGATCTCCATCTTCGCCAGGCCCTGCGCGTTGAAGCCCAGCGCGGCGTACTGGAAGCTGGCTTCGGTCTCGCGCTTCGGCGACAGCGACAGCCACTGCAGGCCATCGCGGGTGGCGGCCTCTTCGCTCACGTCGTACTGCTGCTCCAGCAGCGCCGGGTTGATCAGCGCGGTCAGCGGGCTGTTCTGCTCTTCCTTGCCCTGCTCGCGCACGGTCGCCTGCTCCAGGTCCGGCTCGAACATCCACACCTTCTTGCCGTCAGCCACGATCAGCTGCTCGTGCGGGCGCACGTACTCCCAACGGAACAGGCGCGGTGCCGACAAAGCGACGCGACCACTGGTGGATTCCTTGACCTTGCCGCGGCTGTCGAACACCTGCTGGCTGAACTGCCCATCCAGGCCCTTCAGGCCGGTGGTGAAGGTTTTCAGGTCATCACGGGCGCCGGCCCAGGCGCTGCCGGCAGCGGCGCAGGCCACGGCCAGGGTGGTGGTGGCAAGGAAACGGCGGAGGCGAAGGTTCATGCAGGGATCCTGTGGGCGCGCGGCCAGGAAAGTTGGGTGCCAGTGTGCCCGGCGAAAGATGAATGGGCGATCAGGACGCCATTATGACGCCCTGATCGCTGATCGGCGATTCAGCTGCCAGCGGCCGGCAGCTTGCCGTACAGCACCTGGCCACGGAAGCCGCGGCGTACCTCGCGGAACAGCGCGCGGAACGCGGCATAGTCCTGCGGCTGGCACAGCGCCTCGGCGCCGCGCACCGCGTTCTGCTGCAGGCGGTGATGCACGGTCACTTCCTGGCCCTGCCGGCTCCAGTCGACCCGGTACTCGCCGGCCGCATTGGCAAACCGCTGGCTGCGCGGAATGGCGATGATCGGGGCATTGGCCGGGAACTGCAGGCGATAGGTTTCCTCGCGCAGGCTGGCATTGCAGTAGAACGGCGTCTCGTTGTCCGGCGCCGAGGCGCTGGCATACAGCCCGCGTACCGATTCACCACCGGGCGGATCGGGCACGGCCATGCCGCCGGCCACATCGAAGTCCACGTAGTCCTCGGCCTGGAAGGCCATGCGATAGCCAAACGGCCGGGTCAGGTCGACCGGCACACCCTGCAGCTGCAGCTGGCCGCGGCCATCGAAACCGGACGCGGCCATGATCGATTCTTCAGCGCGTGCCCGGTTCTGTGCATTGAGCTGGGCGAACTGCGCGCGCATGCCGATCTCGGCGTTGTCGCTCAGCTGCGGCACTGTCTCGCCACGCAGGTTGCCCTGCGCGTCGAAGGTGAAGCGCACCTCCATCACCGTGGCGTTGCGCTGCGGATCATTGGCCGGCGTGCGTGCCAGGGTGGCATCGCGGGTGTGCAGCACCGGCGCACCGAGGTCGCCATCGGGCAGCTGGCCGAAGCGCGCCCAGGCACTGGTCGAATCCAGGTACAGGTCGAACTCGGGCACGTAGGTGATGGCGTGGTTGAAGCGGCCCAGCAGCGGAATCTTCGGCAGCGTCGGGCCCCCACCGGCACCGATCAGCACCGGCGAACTGGTGATGCCCTTGGCCGCCAGCAGCGCCTCGAGGATCGTTACGTGGTCCTTGCAGTCGCCATAGTGGTTGTCGAGGATGCTCTGCGCACTGTTCGGCTCCAGGCCGCCATTGCCCAGGTACACCGCCACGTAGCGGATGTTCTGCGCCACCCAGCGGTACAGCGCATCGGCCTGCGCGCGACGGTCGCTGATGCCGGCGGTGACTTCATCGGCCAGCGCCTGGATCTCCGGGGTGACCTGTGCGGCCGGCCCTGCTTTCAATTGGTAGGCGCGGCCCATCTGCGCCCAGTCGCGATAGGTGCTGGCCATGATGTTCGGCCCGAACTCCCACACCGCCGCCGACCAGTTCTGCGCCTGCATCGGCTCGCGGCGCTGGTAGCGCCAGCGCCATTGCGCCTGGCCGTTCTTCACCACCGGCCGGTCACTGCCCTGCACGCCACGGCTGTCCACGAACATGGGCAGATTGGCCGGCGCGCTGAGGGTCACTTCGGCATCGTCGTACTGGGTGAACACATTGAAGGTTTCCCACAGGCCGAAGTAGCCCGGGAAATACGGCGTCAACTGGGTCCGGCGCACCTGGTAGAACAGCCGCGTGCCCGGCGCCAGGTTCGGGAACACGATCACCCGCACCTTGCGGTCGGCATACATCGCCGCCGAGGCACTGGAATAGCTTTCCTGGGTGTAGATGCGATCGGCCGGCACTTCGCGGCGCTGGCCGTCGGCGGTCAGCGTATAGGCGTTGACCACATCCAGCGTTTCCATCTTCTCGCTGTAGCTCAACCGCACCTGGCTGAACTGCTCCACCGCCGCCTTGGTCTTGAGCAGGATCTCGTAGGTTTCGGTCTGCACGTTGCCGGCATCGGCGCGCACCTGGTAGTCGGCGCGATAACGTACAAAGCTGAAGTTGTTGCTGGCCTCGGCATCGCTGCCGGTGGACGGCGGCGCGACTGCGGGTACAGCCGTCGCGGCGGCGTCGGCCAGCGCCGGGCCGGCTGCCAGCAGGCAGGCCAGCGCCAGCGCGCAGGAAACGGGTTGAAGCATGCGTCGGTTCCTTGGACGTCGGGAATGCGGCAGGGCTTGGCTTACTTCGGCGGCGGTGGTGCCAGCACCGTGCGGTCGCCGTTGTGCTCGGGCGGACTGACCACACCGGCCGCTTCCATGGCCTCGATCAGTCGCGCCGCGCGGTTGTAGCCGATCTTCAGGCGACGCTGCACACCGGAAATCGACGCGCGGCGGGTCTCGGTGACCACGCGCAGCGCTTCGTCGTACAGCGGGTCGGACTCATCGCCGCCGCCGGAACTGGTCTCCGGCAGGCCGGTCGCACCGACCACCACGCCATCGCCCATCGTCTGTACTTCGTCCAGCACGCCGTCGACATAGTCCGCCGGCCCCATTGCCTTGAGGTGCTCGACCACGCGATGCACTTCCTCATCGGACACGAAGGCGCCGTGCACACGCTCGGGCATCGCCGTGCCCGGCGGCAGGTACAGCATGTCGCCGTGACCGAGCAGCGTCTCGGCGCCGGACTGGTCGAGGATGGTGCGCGAATCGATCTTCGAGCTGACCTGGAAGGCGATGCGGGTGGGAATGTTGGCCTTGATCAGGCCGGTGATGACGTCAACCGACGGGCGCTGGGTGGCCAGGATCAGGTGGATGCCGGCCGCACGTGCCTTCTGCGCCAGTCGCGCGATCAGCTCTTCGACCTTCTTGCCGACGATCATCATCATGTCGGCGAATTCGTCGATGAAGATGACGATGAACGGCAGCGTCTCCAGCGGGCGCGGCGCCTCGCCCAGCTCCGGGTTCGGCTTGAACAGCGGGTCCATCATCGGCTGGCCGGCGTCCTGGGCGTCCTTCACCTTCTTGTTGAAGCCGGCCAGGTTGCGCACGCCCACCGCGCTCATCAGCTTGTAGCGGCGCTCCATCTCGGCCACGCACCAGCGCAGGCCGTTGGCGGCCTCCTTCATGTCGGTGACCACCGGCGCCAGCAGATGCGGAATGCCCTGGTAGACGCTCAGTTCGAGCATCTTCGGGTCGATCATCAGCATCCGCAGGTCTTTCGGCGACGCCTTGAACAACAGGCTCAGCACCATCGCGTTGACCGCCACCGACTTGCCCGAACCGGTGGTACCGGCCACCAGCAGGTGCGGCATGCGCGCCAGGTCGGCCACGGTCGAGCGACCGGCGATGTCCTTGCCCAGCGCGAGGGTCAGCGAACTGGCCGACTTGTCGTACTCCTTCGAGCGCAGCAGCTCGGACAGGTAGATCATCTCGCGGGTGACGTTGGGGATTTCCAGGCCGATCACCGACTTGCCCGGGATCACATCGACCACACGCACCGACTTGACCGACAGGCCACGGGCGATGTCCTTGTCCAGCGAACTGATCTGGCTGACCTTGATGCCCGGCGCCGGCTCGATCTCGAAGCGGGTGATGACCGGGCCGGGATTGGCGCCGACCACCTGTGCATCGATGCGGAAGTCCTTGAGCTTGAACTCGATCTGCCGCGACAGCGCGTCCAGGGTGTCCTTGTCATAGCCCACGGGTTGCGGCTTGGGATCATCCAGCAGGGCCAGCGGCGGCAGGTCCGAGCCGTCGCCATTGACGCCACGGAACATCGGGATCTGGTTGTCGCGCTTGGCCCGGTCGCTCTTTTCGATCACCGGCTCCGGGCGCGGCTCGATCTTCACCGGCTCGCGCTTGGCACGCACTTCGGCATCGGCCTTGCGCACTTCCTGGCGCTCCTCGCGCAGCGCGCGGGTCTGCTGCCACTCGGTGGCCTGCTCCTTCTTGCGCTCCAGCAACGGTGCCAGCGACATCACGCCGCGACCGATCTTCTCCATCACTACGAACCAGGACAGGCCCGTGGCCAGGGTGATCGAGGCCAGCAGCAGCACCAGCACGAACAGGTTTGCCCCCAGCGCACCAAAGCCCACGCTGAGCGAATTGCCGACCAGCTTGCCGAGGATGCCGCCGGCACTGGAGACATCGCCACTGAACAGGCGCACGTGCAGGAACCCGGTGCCGGCGATCAGGAAGCCGACCAGGCCAACCAGCCGCAACGCGGGGTCCAGGTCGTTCTCGCCCTTGCTCTCACGCTTGAGGCCGAACATTGCGATCCAGGCCAGCGCGCCCAGCACCACCGGCAGCAGGAAAGCGATGTAGCCGAACAGCTGCAGCAGCACGTCGGCGATCCACGCGCCCGCGCGGCCGCCCATGTTGTGTACCGGCGCAACCACGCTGCCGGTGTGTGACCAGCCCGGGTCCGTCGCTGAATAGGTGAAAAGGCTGGCAGCCAGATACAGCAGCGCCGGCGCGATGGCGATCAGACCCAGGTCGCGCCACAGGCGCTGACGGCGTGGGTTGTCGGTCGTGGCCGCTGCCGCCGAGCGACGCGATGCCTTTTTGTCGTCGGACTTGGAGCGTTCGGGGACCTGCTTCGCCACCTTAGACCATACCTTTGGAATGCGCTGTTAGTGTTTGATAATAAACGAGACGGCGTCAGTTTTCAGTTATCCGTTGCCGCGCAAGCGAGGAAGGGGCCTGAAACCGCCCGTGGATGGCGCTGTTCTGTTCATCGGCTTGAATCGCCCTGCCCCAGCCGCCACTCTATGACCAGCCAAGGATGCTGTGCAAACATCGCCGCGCCTTGTCCCATCTACCTTTTCGCGAGTCTACATGAGCACCAGCCTGCCCTCCCGCCACCAGCGTCTTGTCATCCTCGGTTCCGGCCCGGCCGGTTGGACCGCTGCCGTCTACGCTGCCCGCGCCAACCTGAAGCCGGTCGTCATCACCGGCCTGCAGCAGGGTGGCCAGCTGATGACCACCACCGAAGTGGACAACTGGCCGGGTGACGCCCATGGCCTGATGGGCCCGGACCTGATGGCGCGCATGCAGGCCCACGCAGAGCGCTTCGAGACCGAGGTCATCTTCGACCACATCCATACCGCGGACCTGTCGCAGCGCCCGTTCAAGCTGATCGGCGACAGCCACGAGTACACCTGCGACGCCCTGATCATCTCCACCGGCGCGACCGCCAAGTACCTGGGCATCCCGACCGAAGACGAGTTCAAGGGCCGCGGCGTCTCCGCCTGCGCCACCTGCGACGGCTTCTTCTACCGTGACCAGGACGTGGTCGTGGTCGGCGGCGGCAACACCGCCGTGGAAGAAGCGCTGTACCTGTCCAACATCGCCCGCAAGGTCTACCTGGTCCACCGCCGCGACACCCTGAAGGCGGAAAAGATCATGCAGGACAAGCTGTTCGCCAAGGTTGAAGCCGGCAAGATCGAAACCGTCTGGCACCATCAGGTGGAGGAAGTGCTGGGCAACGAGGCCGGCGTGACCGGTGTGCGCGTGAAGTCGACCCTGGACGGCAGCACCCGCGACATCGACGCGCACGGCTTCTTCGTGGCCATCGGCCACCACCCGAACACCCAGTTGTTCGACGGCCAGCTGACCATGAACAACGGCTACCTGGAAATCCGTTCGGGCCTGGGCGGCAACGCCACCCAGACCTCGGTGGAAGGCGTGTTCGCCGCCGGCGACGTGGCCGACCAGCACTATCGCCAGGCGATCACCTCGGCCGGCTTCGGCTGCATGGCCGCACTGGACGCAGAGCGTTACCTGGATGCACAGGGCAAGGCCAGCTGAGGCTGGCCCGGCACTGGGGAGTCGAGCTGGGCTCGACTCGGGACGGGCGCGAAAGCGCCCGTTTTTTTGGAGGCTATTTACCCGCCTCTGTAGAGAACACCAAACCGACGCTCAGACCTGCACACACGAGTGCTGGAATACGACAGGCGGTGTTGCGACACCATCCGCATCCCGGAGCACAACGCTCCAGCGGGCGACCCCTGGGTTGGATCCTTTGCACGTCAGTTCTGCCCTGATCGGCTTGGTGGGATCTTCGAACAGCGTTCTGGTTGGCGTGCACGCGCCGGGTTTGGAACATGATGCGGAGGTGAACTCGATGGTGACCGGATACTGAGGGTTGCCCTGATAGCCAAGCTCGATCTCCCTGGCTGACTGTGTGGGAATCTCAACATCTGCGATGGGCGCCAACGTCAGTGGCTCGCAGGACTTTCCGGTAGCCCACAAGCGATAGCCCTTCTCAACACCCTTCATGGCAGCAGACCGGAAGACCGGGTCCTGCAGTGCGGCAACATCCTCCGGATTGGAGTGATAGGCCGTCTCGACGATCACCGACGGCATCGTGCCAATGCGGTTCTCACCGTGGCCTTCAGCAACCGATTCGGCTCGGACAGGAAAACTCTCGTACCCGGGCAGCGCATGGATCACCTCTCTCATGCCGCACAGGATGCTGTCCGCCAAGGGCTTATCCTGCGGTTTTTCCCGGTGATAGTAGACCTCGGCACCACGCACACTGGCTGAATCGCTGCCATTGGTGTGCAGGCTCAGCATCACGTCCACCCCCAGATGATTGGCGTAGTGGGGGCGAGCCCTTATGTCCTCGTCCTTTTCGCGAGCAGACTCTGGGCTGTTCGGATATTCATTCCACATGTCGGTGCGCTCGGGAAAAAGCGCCTTTAGATGGTAGCGGGATGACATGTGCTCCCATGGCTTTCCGGATTCCGGATGGAGTTCCGTCGAGCGACTCCGTGCCCGGTGTACCGTCAAACCGCTACGCTGTTCGATCAACCCTTGCAGTTCGTCGCCATATGCCGGACTCAGCGTGTCCTCCTGGACGCCGAGAGGCGCCGGTCGCTGGAATTTCCACTCTCTGCTTGGATGGAGGCTGATGTAGCCATGACTTGCCGAGATCAGAGCTGAGGTGTGCGTGGACTTCGCCCGTACCTGCGGCGGAACGGCCAGATCTTCGGGGTAATACTCCTCGAGGGCTTTCCCATCAAAGAGGAAATCAATGTCGTTCACATCCAGCCCCGACTTTTCTGCGTAGAACCTCAATGTGGACGCCATCGGAATCAGGAAGAGCTCGTCATAACTACCTTCGGGCCCGGGAAGGTATCCAGGACCGAAGCTGATCTTCATTGATCTTGTCTTCATATCAAGTCGGATGCTCACGCTGACTTGTCGCAGCTCACCCCTCTCCTGCAGATGACGCGTCAGCTGGCTCGCGGCTTCACGTTCCAGCAGCGCGATCACCTCCGCGTACACACCCGGATCCTCAACCACTTTCGTTGACTGAGTTTCAGAAGCGAACACAGGTGACGCGAAGAACAAGCTACACGCGACCACAGTAGACCCAAGCTTCAGTCCCTTCATTATTGATTTCTCCATGTGGTGGGATACACGCCGCTCATGCAGCGCCCCGCCACCCTGCCCAGCCGTGCGCCAGCGATTCCGCACCAGGCGCACACCGATGGACATTTCAAACTTCCCTCATCCCCAACCAGAACAAACCAACCCAGCCCCGCCAACACCGTTCGTGATCCACCGGACCTATCCTTGCCAACCATGCCCGTCGCCCGCTTCCTCGACTCCCTGCAGTCCGTTCCCGCCACCGCTTGGGATGCCCTGCACGATGGCCCCAATCCATTCGTCAACCATGCCTTGCTGTCCGGCCTGGAAACCTAAGGGCGACTGGTCACGCTCTGGTCGAGCGCGCTCGACTCAGTGCGGGCGCGAAAGCGCCCGCTCAGAGCACTCAACCCGCTGTCGCAGCCTCCACACCGGCAGGGACGGCCGGAGCCCCGCGCGCGCCGCGTGAAGTCCGGATGCACTGCACGACGTGGCGTACAGGCGGCGATTTCACCCCATCGGCGTCCACGACCCGCGTATCCCACAGAATTGGCGCGCTTCCAGCGTTCTCGCACCGCAGGACGATCTGGCTGGGCTTGTCATCGGGGGCGGTGATATGAACCTTTCCGTCGCTGCAGGTCCACCCGGGCGGGCAACCCACGTTCGTGGTAATCAGTTCGATGGGGTACTGCGGATAGCCCTCGAACGCCACATCCACCAGTTGTGAACTTCCCTGAGGCAACTGGATCCCCTGGATGGACTCGACCTTCAACGGAACGCAGCCCTTGCCTTCGCGGAAAAGCCGGTATCCCTTCTCTACGCCCTTCATCGAAGCTGTGCGGAACGCTGGATCCTGCAGGGCAGCTACATCTGTGGCATTCGTGTGAAAAGCCACCTCGACCACCACAGATGGCATTGTTGCGAAGCTGTTCTCACCATGCCCTGCCGCAGCACCACCTTGGGGAATCGGGAAGTCTGCGTACCCCTCCTGTGCGGTGATGATCTCCCGCATGTAGCACAACGTCAGGTCGGCGAGTTCCTTGTCCGCGGGCTTGCTTGAATGGTAGAAGACCCGTGACCCGCGCGCGATTCCCGGGATATCCGCGTTGGTGTGGATGCTGAGCATTCCAGCAACTCCCAGATGGTTGGCGTAGTACGGCCGTGCGCGGATGTCATCCAGCACCTCGCGGTCGCTCGCAGTACTGTGCGCAAAGTGGTTCCAGATGTCTGTCCGATCGGGGAGAAGATCCTTGAGGTGGTATCGGGCTGACATCTGATGCCACGGATGCATCGACTCCGGGTGCGCATCACCTCCCCCGCGACGCGCGCGGTGCACTGTTACACGCCCGCGCTCTTCAAGAAGTCGCTGCAGATCGTCCGCGTATCCGGTCGTGATCAGGTCTTCCTGCACATCGTTGCGTTCAGGTCGCTGGAATTCCCATTCCATACCGGGATGAACACGGAGAAGCCCGTGACCGGCCGAGACAAGAACGTGGTCAGCTGCCTGCCGGGACGCGCCTTGCTGCTGAGCACCGATGTCGCGAGGGAAGTGTTCCCAGTAGGGCTTTCCCTCGTAAAGAATGAGGGTTTCAACGTCGGCCATGCCAGCCTGCATCGCGTAGGCCTCCAGGGTGTTCCTGATGTACTGCTCCACTTGTTCGAGCGAATGATCATCCTCCAACGGCAGAATTCCAGCGCCGAAGCTGATGACGAGCTTCTTTTGCCGGATATCAACTGACGCGCTGACGGATACGCCCGTGGATCTGGATTTGCTCAATCGGTGATCATCCAGGATCTTCTGCGCCTGTCGCGTCAATAGAAGATCCAACGCGGCATCCGTGTCAGCAGCGAGCGGCAGAGGTTGGGCAAGTGCATTCGGACAGATGACGTTGCAGGCAATGAACGACGCCAGTCCGATGCGGCGGAACGCACACAGATAATTCATATCAGTTCCCTTGAAGAGGTTGGAAGTGCACGATTTGCGTCGTGCAGACCGACCCTGCCAAGAACTAAAACCGCCTGTGATGCCAGGCATTTCAGATCGGCGAATTCGCAATTTTCCTCAGGCCCATCGCGTGAACCCATGCCGCAAAAAACCAAACCAACTACGGCAGCGCGCCGGCGCTGACCGACGCGTTCCTGCGCCGTCTGGTGGTTTCACTGGGGCGCGGGAACCAGCATCTGCCTCAGCAGCGGGTAAAGGCCGAGTGAGCGACTGCGAGCCGCCTAGGTGAGAACGCAGGATTGATTGAACTCCTGAAATTCCGTCACGACGCCATCCGCATCGCGCAGGCGTGCCGCCAGCGAACTGTTCCGGCGCCACCTCCATTGCAGAGCAACTCCAGCTGCACTGGCTGGCTTGGGTCCTGGAACTCCTTGTCTGACGGCGTACAGCTTCGCTCCATGCAGGAGGCGACTCCCAACTCCAGCACCACGGGGTACTGTGGATTACCCTTGAACGCGACCGGGACAATGAGCGACGAACGTACCGGAATCTGCACATCCGGCAGAGGGTCGAGGGCCATGGTCTCGCAAGCTTTCCCGGTGGCCCACAAGCGATAGCCTTTCTCAACGCCCTTCATGGCAACAGACCGGAAGACGGGATCCTGCAATGCCGCAACATCCTCCGGATTGGAGTGATAGGCCGTCTCGACGATCACCGACGGCATCGTGCCAATGCGGTTCTCACCGTGGCCTTCAGCAACCGATTCGGCTCGAACTGGAAAACTCTCGTACCCGGGCTGCGCATGGATCACTTCTCTCATGCCGCACAGGATGCTGTCACCCAGCGCCTTGTCCTCTGGCTTGGTCCGATGATGATAGACCTCGGCACCGCGGACGCCGGGGGCGGGGTTTCCGTTTGTGTGCAGGCTCAGCATTATGTCGACGCCAAGGTGATTGGCGTAGTTGGGACGAGCACGGATGTCCTCCTTCACCTCCCGATCACTGCTGGGACTATTTGGAAGCTCATTCCATATGTCGGCACGTTCGGGGAAGAGCGCTTTCAAGTGATATCTGGAAGACATCTGTTCCCAAGAGTGGCCAGACTCCGGATGCGGGTCTTTAGAACGACTGCGAGCGCGATGCACCACCAATCCACTTCGCTGCTCCAGCAAATCCTGCAGTTCTTCGCCGTATGTAGGGCTCAATACGTCCTCCTGCAGGCCGAGCGGAACAGGGCGCTGGAATTCCCACGCCCTGCTGGGATGCAAGGCAATATATCCATGACTCGATGAAACCAGAGCCTGCGTGTGCGCGGATCGGTATTTCGCCGCTCTCGGCATAGGGCGATCTTCTGGAAAATGCGCATCTATTGGTTTGCCCTGAAAAAGGAACTCCACATCCAGAATTTCCAAGCCCGCCTGATCCGAGTAGTGCCGAAGATCAGCGGCCAATGGGATGAGGAAAAGTTCTCCATAGTTTTGTTCATCGCCCGGAAGGTATCCGGGGCCGAAGTCGACGACCATCCTGCGTTTTTGCGGATCGACTGCCACACTCACAGTCACTTGCCGCAGCCTGCCCTCCTCTTGCAGATGACGCGTCAACTGGGCGCCAATCTCGCGCTCAAGCAGCGCCAACAGCTCGGCATAGGTGTCCGGGTCTTCCGCTGCCCTTGAGGCCTCGGCTCTAGAAGCCAACACTGGTGACACAAGGAACAGGCTGCACGCGACTACGGCAGTTGCAAGCTTCAGTCCCTTCATTATTGATTTCTCCATGTGGTGGGATACACGCCGCTCATGCAGCGCCCCGCCACCCTGCCCAGCCGTGCGCCAACGATTCCGCATCAGGCGCACACCGATGGACATTTCAAACTTCCCTCATCCCCAACCAGAACAAACCAACCCAGCCCCGCCAACACCGTTCGTGATCCACCTGGCCTATCCTTGCCAACCATGCCCACCGCCCGCTTCCTCGACTCCCTGCAGACCGTTCCCGCCACCGCCTGGGACGCCCTGCACGATGGCCGCAATCCATTCGTCAGCCACGCCTTCCTGTCCGGCCTGGAAACCTACGGCTGCCTGCGCGAGGACTGGGGCTGGCAGCCGCGGCACTTCACCCTCTGGGACGGTGATGCCCTGGTCGGCGCCGTTCCCGGCTACCTGAAGACCAATTCCCACGGTGAGTTCGTGTTCGACCACGCCTGGGCCAATGCCTATGCGCGGCACGGACGCGACTACTACCCGAAGTGGCTCGGCGCGGTGCCGTACTCGCCGGTGACCGGTCCGCGCCTGCTGGCCCGTGACGACGCGCAGCGCACCGCCCTGCTGACGGCACTGCGCGACCGGTTGCCCGCGCTGGATGTGTCATCAGCCCACATCAACTTCCACACGGCAGCTGACGAAACGGTCTTCGATGACGACTGGCTGCTGCGCGAGGACATCCAGTTCCAGTGGCAGAACCCGGGTGACTGGGTGACGTTCGAAGAGTTCCTGGGCGCGATGGACCACAAACACCGCAAGAACATCCGCCAGGAGCGCGCCAAGGTCGGCCGCCAGGGCATCAGCTTCCGGGTGGTGCATGGCGATGAGGCCACCCGCGCCGATCTGCAGGCGATGTACCGCTTCTACCTGCAGACGTTCCTGGAATACGGCAACGCGCCAGCGCTGACCGAAGCGTTCCTGCGCCATCTGGCGGTTTCACTGGGGCGCGGGCTGGTGCTGTTTCTGGCCGAACAGGACGGCGAACCGATTGCCGGCGCGCTGTGCCTGCGCGGTGGCGACACGCTGTACGGCCGCTACTGGGGCGGTGCCACCCTGCCCGGCCTGCACTTCGAGGCCTGCTACTACCAGGGCATCGAGTACTGCCTGCGCGAGGGCGTGGCCCGCTTCGAGCCGGGTGCGCAGGGCGAGCACAAGCTGGCACGCGGCTTCCTGCCCACCATCGTGCGCAGCCGGCACTGGGTGGCCGATGCGGACTTCGCCGAGGCACTGCAGGACTGGTGCCGGCAGGAGCGGCGGGATGTGCGGCGCTACCAGCAGGAGCTGCAGGGGCATGGCCCGTTTCGTGCGGAACCGTAGCGTCGGAGAAGCGCGCCAACCAAGGTTGGCATCTACCACGGCAATGGCGGGGATGCGGCGCTCAGGTGCACTGCCAGAAGTGCCCGCTCACCCGGCACTTCGCGCACCAGAAGCTGTAGAGCATGCCGCCACTACCCCACAGCACCATGCCTTCATTGGTGGTCGGCAACGTTGAGTCCAGCTGCATCACAAAAGGCATCTGCTCGCCGCAATCGATGCACGCCGGGTAGTGCGCGCTCTGCACCCAGCTCGGTGCGCCACCCACCCGCGACAGGTTCTGCCGGTGATTGGACTGACCCCAGTCCTGCTGCTGCCAGCGATGGCTGTCCATCGCGGCAAGACCCACTTCGGCCTGCAGCAGGTCGCCGCTGTCGGTGGGATTGATCGGCACCTGGCAGTGCTGGCTGGGGTGACAGCGCGGCATGCCTTCTGCATCGTGCCGATAGAAACGCACGGGCGGGTCTTCCCAGCCACAGCAGTCCAGGCACAGCCCTAGCGTGACCTCACCCTCCGCGTCCGGCTGCAGCGCCGCAGCATCGGTCTGCAGCAGACGCTGCAGCGGCGCATGACAGCTGCCACACAGGGCATCGAGCAGCCCGCCCATGCGCCCGGCGTGACGCACCTGCCCGCCATTCCAAGTGGGATGCAGCCGCCAGATCCGCTTGCGCCAGGCAGGCTCTTCGGCCACCTGTGCACGATGCTGTTCGCGCCCGAAGCGCAGGTGCAGCGGTTGCCGGCCATGCAGATGGCGCAGACGCGGGCCATCGGCCAAGCCCGCCCAGTGCGCCCAGACCTCGGCATCCAGGTCGCTCCAGTCGGCCAGGTAGCCACGGGCGGCGGCATGGGTCTCCGGCTGGGTGGCCAGCAGCACTGCCTTGGCCCGCTCCAGTTCGCGATCGTCGTCTGCCTCGGTCAACCGATGCGCCCAGTCAGTCGCAACCGACGGCGGCAATGCCTGCCAGACCTGCGAGGCCAGCTGGATGTGATCCTCGATGGCGACCTCCAGCAGCGCCTCCCAATCGTCCTGCAGCGTGTGCGGCGCCTGGTAGCTGGCAAACTCCAGCACGCTGGTCAGCAGCTCGCCGCGCTCGCCGTCACGATAGCGCCGCCAGGCGTCAATACAGACCGGGGCGACAGCCTCGTCCGGCAGCAGATCCAAGGCCGTGTCGAGGAAGGTGGAGCCGGGTGAGCGGCGATCCAGCGCCTGCAGCAGAAGCGCGCCAAGCTGGGGGCGGTCTTCGCTGGCCAGAGCCAACAGCATGGCCAGGCTGTCATTGCGTGTGCGCGGCGCATCGTGCGCATCGAGGATGGCGGTGATCGGATCGCTCATGCGGGGCTCCTTGCCGGTAGTGCGTGATGGTGCCAGACATCGCGCATCGCCACGACGAATACAATGCCGGCATGACCCGTCAGTTGCCCTGGCGCCTGGCCGATGCGCCGGATGCCCCCTTCCCGCCGGCCGAGACAGCGCTGCGCCAACCCGATGGCCTGCTTGCGGTGGGCGGCGACCTGCATCCGCTGCGCCTGCTAAATGCCTATGCCGGCGGCATCTTTCCGTGGTTCAGTGAAGGCGAGCCGATCCTGTGGTGGTCGCCGGACCCGCGCATGGTGTTCCGTACCGACGGCGTGCACCTGAGCAGCAGGTTCCGCCGGCAGCTGCGCGGCAACCGCTGGGAAGTGACCGCCGATACCGCCTTCAGCCAGGTGATGCGTGCCTGCGCCAGCGCGCCCCGCCCCGGCCAGGACGGCACCTGGATCAGCCCGGCGATGGTGGATGCCTACAGCCAGCTGCACGACCTGGGTTTCGCACATTCCTTCGAGGTGTGGGATCGGCAGACGCTGGTCGGCGGCATCTATGGTGTGGCCATCGGCACGATGTTCTTTGGTGAAAGCATGTTCAGTGGCGAAAGTGGCGGCTCCAAGGTGGCGCTGGCCGCACTGGCACGCACGCTTCACGGCTGGGGTTGGCCACTGATCGACGCGCAGGTGGAAAATCCGCATCTGCTGCGCATGGGCGCCGAGCATCTGCCGCGCGCGCCGTTTCTGCAGCAGGTCCGCAGCGCGGTACAGGCGCCGGGCCGGGAAGGCGCCTGGACCCGGCTCGTCGGGCGCGTGCAGGCAGCCGATTTTGCCGGGGAATAACACAATCTTTGCAAGCTGGGCGTTTGACGCGTAAAATGCTGCGCCTTAGGCCCAGCGTGGCCGTTTTCTGAACCGCACAGGACTACATGTCGAAAGACGATTCCATCGAGTTCGAGGGCACCGTCAGCGAGACGCTGCCGAACACCACTTTCCGC